>ERZ772924.209-NODE-209-length-28894-cov-3.978744_pt1 | contig 28894 bp, 28 predicted proteins | sample MGYA00512116_ERZ772924 | MGnify/ENA primary metagenome ERZ772924 (study PRJEB29015, sample SAMEA2737920) | human oral metagenome | biome: human oral; feature: human-associated habitat; material: dental | place: China | collected 2134 ...
GCAGCCCAATCCCTTTCCTATGACTATCTATGAAAATGTGGTCTATGGACTTCGGATTAATGGTGTCAAGGACAAGGCAGTTTTGGACGAAGCAGTAGAGCGCTCCCTTATTGGTGCTTCTATCTGGGACGAGGTCAAGGACCGTCTGCATGATTCCGCTATCGGTCTTTCCGGTGGTCAGCAGCAACGGGTTTGTGTGGCTCGCGTGCTAGCTACTAGTCCTAAGATCATTCTCTTGGACGAGCCGACATCAGCCTTGGATCCAATCTCAGCTGGGAAAATCGAGGAAACCCTCTACAGCCTGAAAGACAAATATACCATGCTTTTGGTCACTCGCTCCATGCAGCAGGCGTCTCGGATTTCTGAAAAAACTGGCTTCTTCCTTGGTGGAGACTTGATTGAATTTAATGAAACCAAGAAGATGTTCCTCAATCCAGCCCACAAAGAGACCGAAGACTACATTACTGGTAAATTCGGATAACAGAAAGGAATCTTATGCTTAGAGTACAATTTGAAGAAGATTTAGAAAAACTTCATAATCAATTCTACGCGATGGGAAACGAAGTCCTATCGCAGATTAACCGAACGGTTCGTGCCTTTGTCACACATGACCGTGAACTGGCTCGTCAGGTCATTGAAGACGATGCCGAAGTCAATGAATACGAAGTGAAACTGGAGAAAAAATCTCTGGAAATCATTGCCCTGCAGCAACCTGTATCTCAGGACTTGCGAACCGTTATCACCGTGCTGAAGGCCAGCAGTGACTTGGAACGCATGGGTGACCACGCCGTATCGATCGCCAAAGCCACTGTTCGGATGAAGGGAGAAGTTCGCATCGAGTCTGTAGAAGATGCAATCAGCAAGATGGGGCGCGATGTTAAGAATTTCGTCGAAGAAACCCTGAACGTCTACCTCAATGGAAATGTAGACCAAGCTTATGCTGTAGCAGCTATGGATGAGAAAATCAACCAATACTTTGATGATATTCGCGATCTTGCTACTGAGGAAATCAAACAAAATCCAGAGCTGATTGTGACTGGCCGTGACTACTTCCAAGTTATCTCTTACTTGGAACGAATCGGCGACTATGCCAAGAATATCTGTGAATGGGTTGTTTACTTTGAAACAGGTAAAATTATTGAGTTGTAATCATCAAAAGATGCGATTTGTTTCGTGTCTTTTTTGTATAAACTCAAGTATGGTTAGCATTCCATCTTGTGTTTTAACTTACAACTAACTATGTTATACTACGGAAGTAGCGTCAAAAATTGTTTTTTTATATGAGCAAAAAATGGAGACTGTTTATGAAGAAAAAAATCCTTATAATGATTGCTGTTTTGGTCATGTTAGGTTCAGGAGGTATCTATATGTATAACAAACTAACCAAACCCAACTTTAGCCCCAAAACAACCAAGCTCTATCAGCGAGGCTTTCGACTCTTAGAAGAACAATATGGGACCTATTTCAAAGAACACTATAAAGGTATTGAGAAAATTGAATTTTCTCCTATTTATATTACAGGGGATAATGGCGGTTCTATGCTAAATGCCAATGTACGTCCGACAATTTATGATAAATATGGGAATAAAGCAACATTAGGAACAACAATAGAGAACTACACACCTAATAGCTATGGTTTAGCTACTCATATATTTCTTGATTTTGATGGTTCAGGAAATGATGTTATAGAATTAATGGACTCACAAGGTAATGAGATTGATGTTTCAAATGCAAAACATTTGCCAGATGAAGCAAAGCTTACGAAGGCTAGAAGTACAGATGAAAATATTTCTTTATTGGTTCAAGACGGTCAGTTAAAAGATGTTGTCAAGGATGAAAAAGGAACCCCAGAAGCTGAAAATATTTACAATGCTAAGCTCAGCAAGGGAGAAGAATGATGTGACGTGAATTAATCAAGAAATATATTCATTTTCTTAGATGGTTGAGAACAAAGTTTTGCAAGAACAATGAAAAAATTTTATATGACAATATAAATGCATTATGCTATACTATTAGAAAAGAACTTTGAAACCGCTCTCTGAAAAATCATTATAATGGAGGTAGTCTTGTGAAAAAAAAGATTATTATTGCTTTAACAATTCTATTCGTTGTAATATTAGGAGGAATCTACATGTACAACAAACTAACAAAACCTAACCTTAGCCCCAAAACAGCTAAACTCTATCAGCATGGCTTTCGACTTCTGGAAGAGCAACTAGGAACTTATATAAAAGAGCATTACTCAGGGGTTGAAAAGATTGAGTTTTCCCCAATCTACGTTACTGAGGAAGGGTCAACTTTCTCAAATGTCTATATCCGTCCAACTATTTATGATAAGCATGGAAATAAAGCCACTCTTGGCACTAAAGTTAATAATGTGTATCCAAGTAGCTTTGGTATCGTCTCACATATAATTCTTAATTTTGATGGAGGTGGAAATGAAGCTATAGATTTAAAGGACTCAAACGGGAATAACATTGATGTTTCTAACGCGCAACATTTACCTGATGAAGCTAAACTCACAAGAGCTAAAGGGATTGATTTGAATATGGAATTATTAGTTGAATACGGTCAGTTAAAGGATGTTATTAAGGATGAAAAAGGAAGTCCGAATGCAGAAATTGTTTATAATGTTAACTTGAGTAAAGGAGACGAATGATATGACTTTGTCTGATCAAGAGGTTCAAAGATTACAGTTTGGTCTTAAGAAAAACGTAAAGAAGAATGAGGGAGAAATTATAAATGCCGGAACAGAAGATAGCCCTAAGTTTTATCAAATTGTTTATCGACAGGATAGTATAACCCAAGCAATGGCAGTTGTACCTGTTGATAGCAAAGGATTAAATCCAAACTATCAAGAAACAACCATAGTTGTTGCTGGTACGCAGATGCCTTTTGAGAATTCAAAAGAATTTGGGAATCAGCCATATTTCTGGAAAAAGAATCGAGACATTGTTGATTCATCTGAAAGAGCATTCTTTGCTAGTGGGGCATTTGGAATATTTCCAGGAATGCTGACTCCCCAATCAGATGATATTGATATGTTTTATCAAATTACCGAAGAAAAAATAAAATCCCATAACGGAATTATTTCTAATATGTCTGGGCACAGTCAAGCTGGGCCTGGGGTAGCTTATACAGCCTCAAAGTACGGCCTTAAACAGAACCGTACAATCAAAGTGACAAATTTTATGGATTTTGCGGCTAAAAAAGCTGTTGATACAGGCGGTATTTCAAAAGAACAAGTAGCTTATCTCAATAAAAACGCCACTATCTATAGAGATAGTCGAGGCGATGTTGTTTTCTTAGACGGGAATAGTGGTTATGTTCCCTATGGACAAACTATGAGATTTGAAGTTCTTGAAGGAGAGGACGGACATTCACCAAGAACTCCAGTAATGAAGGGAAACAAGTTAGATGTAGATTATTATTATAAAAGAAATCTATTCGCTACTGGCATGACAGAAAAACAGGTCCGAAAGATTGCTGAGTATAAAGCAAAAACGTACAAAGTAAATGTAGTAATCGCAAATTATGGATTAGAGGATGACAAGCAAAATCCTGAGTATTATGTTAGCGAGTATTTAAAGGAATATGGAGACTTTGCCCCTGAGCCTTCTAAGCAAGATTTAATCGCCATAAATAGGAAACGAATTGATGAGTTGCATGCCTCTTTGAAGACTAGTTCTGGCGACAAAAAAATTAGTTTAAGAGAGGAACTTGTTCGTACGAGTGCGCAAACAGCTCAGCTTCAGGCTGAAGTATATGAGCAAGAAATTAAAGATAAGATAAAAAGTGCTAAATCTAGTGTTGAAAATCATATCAAAGAACTGAGAGATGCAGCTTATACTCTAGCTCACAATCTTTCTGCTGATGAGATAGAAGGATTACTATCTGAGTTGAGCATATCAACTGCTTGGAATGATGGAAAAGAAGCAACTACCCTTGCCTCAGCAAGTGCATATACGACTAAAATGACGGAAATTGCTGGCAATTTAAACAAGGCCGCTGATAATATTGTAGCGATTGATCAAAAAGGCGCCCAGATTTTCACAAAAAAATAGGAGGAAACGCATGATTGAACCAAATACAGAAGATCGAGCTGAAGCCGAACGTATAAAAAAAGAATATTTAAAGATTCAGGAACGTATTGCTATTCGTGGTTTAATTTCAGCTAAAATAGCTGTCCTTCTTGAAGAAAGTCAAGCTTTGCAGAGTTGGCTAGATAGTCAAGCAGATACTATGAAAACTTTTGCCTCTACTCAAGTACCTGCTGACTTATCTGCGGCATTCACAGGTGGAGCAGCAGATTCAATCAAGGAGGTACTAGGCGCTGTTCCTAAGCCTAGTTTGACCAGCCCTATCTTATAGGAGGCTTTATGGATATTCAGAAAAAGATTGATCGTCTTGATGACGATCACATAGCTTTTCGAAAGAAAGTTAGTGAGTATGAATGGGATTACCAAGATATGAGACGAGAGGCTAAAAATGTTTCAGAGCGATTGAGCGAATGGATAGTATCTTTTTGTCGTAATAGTCCTGATACCGTGCCCTCATATGAATTAAGACAAATAGAAGAAAATAGAGAAATTTTTGAGAGAAAAATTCAGCGTTATGAAGAACGGCTAAACAAAACTTATCACGAAGAAAATCGAATCTATAATAAAAAATTAGAGGAACTTGAGAAAGAAAAGAAGAACTCTTGACCTTTCTTCCATTTTCATAAACTACATAGATAGGTTATTCCCCTGTCTTTTTGTTTACATTTATTCTGCAACGAAATCTTTTAAATATGATACAATAATAACAGATTATAAACGGACAAGGGCGGCAGAGTAATCTTGCCATGTTGTTCGCTAGATGAGGAGAAGCTGATGCAAGCAGTTAAACATTTTATTGAAACTTTTGTTCCTGAGCACTATGATCTCTTTTTGGATCTGAATCGTGCCGACAAGACTTTTTCAGGCAAGGTGACCATTACTGGGGAAGCTAAGACGAGTAAGATTTCCCTACATCAAAAAGATTTGACAGTTGAAGCTGTAGAGGTGGCTGGCCAAGCTCGTCCTTTCGCTCTGGATAAGGACAATGAAGCTCTTTATATTGAGCTGGAAGCAGCTGGTCCTGTAGTTGTGACAATAACTTATACTGGTAAGATTACGGACAATATGACGGGGATTTACCCATCTTACTACACGGTAGATGGTGTGAAAAAAGAGATTATTTCTACGCAGTTTGAGAGCCATTTTGCCCGCGAAGCCTTTCCGAGTGTAGATGAGCCAGAGGCTAAGGCAACTTTTGATTTAGCTTTGAAATTTGACCAAGCAGAGGGTGAGTTGGCTCTGTCTAATATGCCAGAAATTGATGTTGAAAACCGCAAAGCGACTGGCGTTTGGAAGTTTGAAACGACTCCACGTATGTCTTCCTATCTCTTGGCTTTTGCTGCGGGTGATATGCAAGGAATTACTGCTAAAACCAAGAATGGAACTTTAGTAGGAGTTTATGCGACCAAGGCCCACCCAGAGAGCAATCTAGAGTTTGCTTTGGACATTGCGGTTCGCTGTATTGAATTTTACGAAGAATACTATGGAGTCAAGTATCCTATTCCTCAGTCCCTTCATGTGGCCCTGCCAGACTTTTCTGCTGGGGCTATGGAAAACTGGGGCTTGGTGACCTATCGGGAAATCTATCTGCTGGTGGATGAAAATTCAACAGCTCTGAGCCGTCAGACAGTTGCCTTGGTTGTTGCACACGAACTAGCCCACCAATGGTTCGGAAATCTAGTGACCATGAAGTGGTGGGACGACCTCTGGCTCAATGAAAGCTTTGCCAATATGATGGAGTATGTCTCAGTTGATGCGATTGAGCCTAGCTGGAAAATTTTTGAAGATTTCCAGACCAGCGGAGCTCCTTATGCCCTCAAGCGTGACGCGACAGATGGCGTTCAGTCGGTCCATGTAGAGGTCAAGCATCCTGATGAAATCAATACTCTTTTTGATGGAGCCATTGTCTATGCCAAGGGTAGCCGTCTCATGCACATGCTGCGCCGTTGGCTGGGAGATGATGCTTTCCGTAAGGGGCTAGGCGCCTACTTTGAGAAGCATCAGTATGGTAATACTATCGGTCGTGATCTTTGGGATGCTCTTTCTCAAGCTTCTGGCCGTGATGTAGCTGCCTTTATGGATGCTTGGTTGGAACAACCGGGTTATCCAGTTGTCACTGCTAAGGTTGAAAATGACTGCTTGATTTTGACCCAGAAGCAGTTCTTCATTGGGGAGCACGAAGACAAAGGTCGTCTCTGGCCAGTGCCTCTTAACAGTAACTGGCAAGGACTTCCTGATACTCTGACGACAGAAAGACTGGAAATTCCTAATTATGCTGCTCTGGCAGCGCAAAATGAAGGAGCCCTGCGCCTCAATACAGAAAACACTGCCCACTATATTACAGATTATCAGGGTGAGTTGCTGGATACTCTTCTGAATAATCTCAGCTCTTTGGACAATATCAGTAAACTGCAAATCGTGCAGGAGCGCCGACTTCTGGCAGAGTCAGGTAAGATTTCCTATGCAGACCTGTTACCAGTTATCAGCAAGTTGGCAAACGAAACTTCTTATATGGTAGTTTCAGCTGTTTCCCAAGTGCTGGAAGGGTTGAATCGTTTTGTGGATGAAGGCAGTCAGACTGAAGAAGATTACAAAGCCTTGCTGAAAATTCTCAGTCAAAGTAATTTCGACCGTCTTGGTTTTGAAAAACAGGAGGGTGAAAGCGATGAGGATGAGATGGTTCGTCAGTTGATTGTGGGTAATATGATTAAGGCCGACGACGAGACAGCTAAAGCTCAAGCAAGCCAGATTTTTGACCGCTATCGTGATAATTTGGAAAAACTCCCTGCCGCTATTCGCTTGCAGGTATTGGTCAACCAAATCAAGCATCATGAAAGCAAGGAGCTGACTAAGCTTTATCTGGACTTATATGTCGCTTCAAATGATGGAAGCTTCAAAAATGCTCTTTCTACAGCCCTTTCTTATACGAAGAACAAAGAAACCTTGGATGAACTTTTAGCGACTTGGAAGGATAAATTTACTGTAAAACCGCAGGATTTGTCAGCTTGGTATGGTCGTTTCCTCAGCCGGGATTTTACTCAAGAAGCAGTATGGACTTGGGCGCGTGAGAATTGGGACTGGATCAAGGCAGCACTAGGTGGCGATATGAGCTTTGATAGCTTTGTCATTAGCCCGGCAATGGTCTTCAAGACAGAGAAGAGATTAGCAGAATACAAAGCCTTCTTTGAACCACAGTTGGACGATATGGCGATTAGCCGAAACATCAGCATGGGAATCAAGGAAATCGCTGCGCGTGTTGAACTGGTGAAGTGCGAGAAAGAAGCAGTGGAAAAAGCAATTCGAGCTGCTATCTGATAGTTATAATTGAATTGACAAGAAAGTCTGAGATATTATCTTATCTCAGACTTTTTCTTTATCATTTTGAGTATTTAAACATTGCTTATATGCCTTTGCTTTGATAAAATAGAGAAGTATGTAAAATAAACAGGCAACTGTTTAAAGGAGAAATGGAGTTTATAATGGAAAAGAAAATAGTCTATGGCTTCCGCAAGAGCCGCCTTTCTAAGGGCTTGTGCGGAGCTGTTTTGGGTGCGGCTTTGTTGGTAGCTGCCGGATCAGTTAAAGCAGATGAAAAGGTATCTTCAGCAGCAGAACAGTCTGCCCTTTCTGAAGCTGCTCTTTCGCCAGCCGAAGCGTCCCAGCCAACTGCTGCGCCTGCTCAGTCAGAGCCAGTTAATCAAGACAAGCTTCCCTTGGAGGTTTCTCATGCGGACTTGGACCAAGCTGTGGCAGAGGCCGAGAAAGCAGGAGTTCAGCTAAAGCAGGAGCCAACTGTTGATTTAGGAACAGCTAGAAATCCAGAAGAAGCTGCGAGTAAACGGGAGACAGCGCTAGCGGATTATGCGACTCAAATCAAGGAAATACGTGAAAACACAGCAGCTTATCAAGAGCAGTTGAAGACCTATGAGAAAGAGCTCAGTCAGAAAGAGTCTGCCAATCAAGCCCTGAAAGACCAATATGACAAGGCTCTGGCTTCCTATGAACAAGAGTCCAGTCGCATTCAGGCTGAAAATACTCAGCTTCAGGCAGACTATGAGCAGAAACGGACGGCTTATCAGGCAGAATTGAGCCGTATAGTAAAAATCAATCAAGAGAAAGAAGCCTCCTATCAAGCAGCTTTAGCAGCTTATCAAGAGGAGCGTTCACGGATTTTACAGGAAAATGCTCAAGCGAAAGCTGCCTACCAAACTGCTATGGAGAGCTATGCTACAGAGCTGAAAGTTACTCGGGAGAAGAATGCAGAAGCAAAGCGTCGCTATGAAGAAAGGCTTGCTCAGGTCTCAGCTCAAAATAAAGCTGCCCAAGCTGAAAATGCAGCCATTGCAGAACGAAATCAGGCAGCTGAAAAGGCCTATCAGGAAGCAGTCAAGCAGTATGAAGCTGAAGTTTCCCGACTGGCTCAGGTTAAGGCAGAAAAAGAAGCTGTTTATCAAGCAGCCATGGCTGATTATGAGAAAGAATTGGCTAGGGTTCAGAAAGAAAATGCTGAGCTAGAGCAGCAGTATCAGTCAGAATTGACGGCTTACCAGCAGGAAGTAGAACGCATTCAAAGAGCCAATCAAGCTGCTAAACAATCTTATGAGACAGCCTTGGCTAAAATCCAAGAGCAGAACAAAGAGATTGAGGCCCAAAATCTAGCTGTTCAGAAGAAAAATGCGGGCTTAAAGGAGCAGTATGAGGCTGATTTAGCTGCTTATCAAGAGAGATTGGCTGAGATTCGACAAAAAAATCAAGCGGCAGAGAAAGACTATGAGAGCAAATTAGCTGCTTATCAAAAGAATCGCTCTGAAATCGAGGCTGCCAATGATGCCAAAGCGAGAGATCATCAAGCAGCTTTGACTGCTTATCAATCTGAACTTGAGCGTGTTCAAGCTGAAAATAAGAAGCGGCAAACTGCCTATGAGACCGAAAAAGCAGAAGTAACAGTCCGTAATGCTGCCATTGAAGCTGAAAATGCCCAGATTCGTCAGCAAAATCAGGAAAAACAAGAGCTTTATAAAAATCAATTAGCTCAATATGAGCAGGATGTGGCTCGAATCACCGAAAGCAATCAGAAAAGTCGAGAAGCATATGAGAAAGCCTTGCTTACCTACCAGGAGGCGACTGCTCGGATTGAGACAGAAAACAAGAATAAACTAGCTGCTTATCAGGCAGACTTAGCGACATACCAAGCAAATCTTGCAAAGATTGAAGCAGAAAATCAAAGAATAAAAGAAGACTATGAGGCAAACCTTGCGGCTATTTCAGCGCAGAACGCAGTGATTGAGCAGGAAAATGCAAGCATTAAGGAAAAAAATGCCCGCTTGAAAGCTGACTATGATAAGCTCTTAGAAGAATATAAGAAGGCAAAAGCTGCCTATGATACAGCCAAAACTAAGTATGATGCAGCTCTTGTAACTTTTGAGAGAGAGTTGCAGGAAGCTGAAGCTAAGAAAAATGAAGAAGGCTATCTCAGTAAGGTTGAAAGCCAGCCATTTGTTTTCAAATCTGAGCCCCAGGCTGTCTTGACACTTGACCCGTCTATTAGAACCTATACCAATGATGAGCTGACTGATGAGGTTCGTTCTTGGAGAATGGATCAATCAGGAATAACTGCTTTGACCAGTGTTTTAAAAGGGAAAGAACATCAGACTAAAGTCATTTTACAAAAAGATGTGCCTCTGGTAGCTACTTATACTAATATCAAAAATTCCAGTATTCAGGGCAAGAAAATCGCTAAAGTTGTCTACACTTATACTCTGAAAGAATCAACGAAGAGTCAGGATAAGCTTCCAGTTTTCTTAGTTAAGGATCCGACCTTGACTGTCTGGACCTTGGATTTTTATGGCCATTCTCGGGTCAATGTTCAAGCAGAGTTTTTTGATGAGTCCGGAGAAAGGCTTGATATGACAGGTTCGCTTGTCAGCTTCTCATCTTTAAATACGAACAAAGTTGCGATTGAATATATCAAGAATTTTAATGGTGAATATATTCCTATTACAGGTTCTGCCATAAATGTTCACCCAGATACCAGTGTTCACGCTGATATTTCAATTAACTTTGAGCGGGAAGGTTCTCGCTTTGAGCACAACAAATGGGATACACCTACTAGTCCTTATAACTGGTATGGCGCTATCGTTGGTAAAGCACAGGGAGATGTCATTTCCTTTGACATTGGTTCGCGAAATAGGGGTTCTGCTTGGTTTGTATTTAACTCTGATATTAAAGCCAAAGGTGTTCCAATGAAGCCTGTTGCTCCAACAGAAGTTGCTCAACCTCAGGAACCGGCTTATGAGGAAGTCAAGGCCTTGCAGCCTCTTCCGAGTCAGCCAGTCTATCAACCTTTGCCAGAAGAGCCAGATCAGCCGACCTATCAAGAACTTCCTAAACAGCCGACAGAAACTCAACCTCTTCCCCTTCCAAATCGGCCTGAGGAGCCAGTAGTTCTACCGGAAAGAGATTTGGAAAGTCTGCCGCAAGAGCCAACTTATCTGCCTGAGCCGCTTCAACCTCAAAAGCCAATTTATCAGGAAGTGCCAGAAGAACCTAGCTCCCCTTCTCTATTGACAGAGCCGACTACAGTTGAAGAGCCAACCTATGAGAAGGAGCAGCCCTTGCTGAGTCTTCCGCAAGCTCCGGTTGAAGAAGCGCTGCCACAGGCACCTCAGCTCCCAACTTATTTGAAGGAACCAGAAAAACCTCAAAAAGCTCCTGAAGTAAGCACGGGTGAGGCTCCGAAACCGCCTGTTTATGAAGAAGAAATTGCTTTAGAGGACCTGCCTCAGGAGCCACGCTATCTACAGGAACCCCAGCTCCCACAAGAACCAGTTCTTCAGCCTGAGCCTCAGGCACCTGTCAGAGAAAGTGACCTGCCTCTGATAGAGGAGCCTGACAAACCAAACTATAAGGAGCTTCCTCAAAAGCCGGCTGAGCCTAGCTATCAAGCTTTGCCAAGCCGTCCGCAAGCGCCGACTCAAACTTATCACTTTAACCAGCTCTTTATCCAGTTAAAAGTCAGAGAAGAGGTGGAGAATGAGTCCAAGAAGAATATTCATCAACAAGAGGTTAGCCAGGGAAGTTTTGCTGTCCTTAATCTGGTAACGGATGCTTTGCCTGCTTATCGCCTGCCAATTCATTCTTTCGTATTGGAAGATCGCCTGCCAGAAGGTTTTGAATTGGATCTAGAAGCAACCAGAGCGAAAAGTCCTGGTTACGAGGTTTCTTATGACCCAAGCACCAGAGTCTTGACTTTTGTTGCTGCACCAGGTCTGCTTGAACGCTACAATGCTGACTTGAATTCTGCGACCGAGACCCTAGCTCTAGCAGCAGTCGGTCGACTCTTGTATCCAGGCAGAACTTATACCAATCATTTCAGCTTGCTGATTAATAATCAATACCGGATAGAGTCCAATCAGGTTAGTGTTTCAACACCTCCTGCAGAAATTACTATTCAAACAGCACAGAAATTTGAGCATCTTTCAAACCAGACTTTGCAGTATCCAAGATCTGCAAGTAAGCAAGCAAGCAACATGCAGCTATCTGTCAGCTACCAAACCAAAGAAAGAGCTTCTCAAGGTCAACTGCCTAAAACTGGAAGCAATACGAGCTCTCTTCTTACTTATCTTGGCTTTGCGGTCTTGCTAGCTTCAGCTGGCTTCCGTTCTTCTAAGAAAGAGTCATAAAAAGATAAGCAGCTCCTGCATCCAGAGCTTTTGAACATGATAAATCAAGACTGAGACAATTTCGTCCCAGTCTTTTTTACTGAGGATTTTTGGGGCAAATGGTTGATAGATGTATCAAATGTTTTAGATAGGCAAGTATTTTAAGATAAACGTAAATCGTGTTATAATAGCCATGTCAAAGAATTTTTACCTACAATAATCACTAATGTTAAAGAATTTCATCTAGCCAAACAACTAAAAAATAAGTATGATGAGGAGGAAAAGATAATGTTAGGTAAACAATTGAAGTTTATACGGGAGCAAAAAGGCTATAGCCAAGCTCAGATTGCAGAATCACTAGGGACGACTCGGCAGACCATCTCGAACTGGGAAAATGATAAGACGATTCTAGATAGTGCAAGTCTTATTCGTCTAGCCGATTTTTACCAGATTTCATTAGATGAGCTATGTGGTCGAAAAGCTTTATCTATCTCCAAAGATTCGAGCATAAAATCAATGATTTTGACAAATGCCTGTACACTTTGGACTTGCTTTGTTTCATCTCTCGGATAGCTCTATTGATTTTCCTGCTAACTTTTTAGTTATTTAGAATATTAGGAGGAAAACAATGTTTTACTATTTTTATTTATCTCTCGCAATTCTATTTGAAATTGCCGCCACAAGTCTTTTAAAACTATCTCAAGGTTTTTCGAAACTATTTTTCGGTTGCCTTGCTTTGATGTTTTATGGCTTGTGCTTTTTCTTTTTATCTCTATCTTTAAAGGGCATTCAGTTAAATCTAGCTTACGCTATTTGGTCTGCAATAGGTCTAGTAGGGACAACGATATTATCTATTCTGCTTTGGCACGAAAAAGTAACAGCTGTAAGCCTTTTAGGGATAAGTCTAGTTATTGTCGGACTTGTTTTATTGAACTTATCACAAAAGACTCACTAGAGAATGGAGAATTATATGTTTGATAATTATTTTAAAAATAAAAAGGTTGTAATTATTGGTGCAAGTGGTAGTTTGGGAAGAGTCTATACACGGGCTTTTCATCAAGCAGGTGCTAGGTTATATCTATTAGGAAGAGATATAGAGAAGTTAAAGATGTTTGTGCAAGAATTTTCGTCTTTTATTCCAATAAGCTCAGTGGATATTACAAGTGAAGAGTCTCTAAAAAATGTAGTATCAGAGATACAAGAGTGGTCGGAATGTATAGATATTGTTATCAATGCAACTGGTTTTGATGTAAGAAAATCTTTGTCAGCGCATTCCCTTGAGGACATAGATCAGACACTATTGATCAATTTATCTGGCGCCATTCTGATTAGCAAGATTTTTCTGCCCTTATTAGCAAATGAAAAAGGTGCTACAATTGTGCATTCTGGCGGTTTTGCAGATGGGCGGCTCGCTTTCCCTTACTATAGCGTAGATGTGGCTAGTCGCGCAGGGATTTTTTCTTTTATTGAATCAATGAATCGCGAATTAAAGCAGGAGCAGGAAAAGGTGTATTTAACCTATTTTTGTCCCAATGCTGCGGACACACCCTCAGAAAAGCCTTACCATCCTGTTTGGAAGCAAATGGGGATTAAGATTTCAACTACAGATGAAGTTTGCCTAGCTTTGCTAAAAGGTATTAAGTCTCATCAAAGAGTCATCCTGATGGGGCGAGGAGCATCTTTGTTTGCTAAACTCAATCTTCTGTCTTCAAGATTAGCTGATTTTCTTTTATTAGATAAATATAGCCGTATATTGAAAAAGCACTTTGCATAATCCATTTTCCCTATCTTTCAGCCTTTTTTAAGAAAAAATTCAGTCCTGTTTAAGTAAAAAACTATATGATAATGCTATTCTAGTGAAAGGATGTGTATGGGATGACTTGTAAGCTGCATTAGCTTCTTGCTTGAAAGAAAGAGTCAGAAAAATTTACAAAAGAAAGAAGGTAATAGATTTAATGGATATGGAAAAAATGATTGTTGTAGAAAAAAGTACTAAATGGTGGCTGACGGTTGCAACGGGTGGTGCTCTAGCAGTCGGACTTCTGGGTGGCTTTGGTCTTGCGACAGCTATTCATGGTACAAACAGTCAGCAATCAGCTATTCAACAGCCAGCTACTATGCCTGGAGCACCGGAGCAGGGGCAGAATGGCCAGGATGCAGGAAATAGCATGCCTCCACAACCAGGTCAGAATGGTCAAAATGGTGGACCAGGTAATGGAATGCCGCCGCAGGATGGTGGACCAGGACAGAACGGTCAAGACCAAGGAATGCCGCCTCAAGACGGCCAGCAGTCTGACAATGACAAGAGCAAGAATTCTTCTGCTCAGCAAAATGACAACGGGAAGAAAAACAAGAAAAAGTCTTCAACGAACACAAATGAACAATCGGACAAGAATAATAAGTCGACAAAAGAAAATAAAACGTCGCAGTCGTAGAAAAAACTTACTGATTTTGACCCAAGTCATGATATAATAAGAATAGCAAATAAAACAAAAACCAAAAGACATAATCTTGGAAAGTTTTATTGGAGGAAAGAAAGATGATTAAAATTCTATTGGTAGAAGATGACCTTGGACTGTCAAACTCAGTTTTTGATTTTTTAGATGATTTTGCAGATGTAATGCAGGTTTTTGATGGCGAAGAAGGTCTATATGAAGCAGAAAGCGGTGTTTATGACCTCATCTTGCTGGATCTCATGCTGCCTGAAAAGGACGGTTTCCAAGTGCTGAAAGATCTCCGAGCAAAAGGAGTTACAACACCTGTTCTCATCATGACAGCTAAGGAAAGCTTGGATGACAAAGGACATGGCTTTGAGCTCGGAGCTGACGACTATCTGACAAAACCTTTCTATTTGGAAGAACTGAAAATGCGGATCCAAGCGCTCTTGAAACGCGCTGGTAAATTCAACGAGAATACTCTTTCTTATGGTGATGTAACTGTCAACCTATCTACAAATTCAACCACGAAGGCTGGTAAAGACGTAGAGTTGCTTGGTAAAGAGTTCGACCTCTTGGTTTATTTCCTGCAAAATCAAAATGTAATCTTGCCTAAGACTCAAATTTTTGACCGTCTGTGGGGCTTTGACAGTGATACCACTGTTTCCGTTGTCGAAGTGTACGTTTCAAAGATTCGTAAAAAACTGAAAGGAACGGCATTTGCGAAAAACCTACATACTCTTCGTAGTGTCGGCTACATTTTAAAAGATGCTGAATAAAATCAAGAAGACCTTTTATGCGGATGATTTCTCTTATTTCATTCGCTATTTTGGGTTGTTTACATTAATCTTCTCAGCCATGACCTTGATTATTATTCAGGTCATGCGCTCCAGCCTTTATACGTCAGTTGATGAAAATCTGAAAAACCTGAGTAATGATCCTAGTTCAGTAGCTGATTTGGCCTATCGGACGACAGGCCAGCAGTCTGATCCAAGCAATAAGGTCAATTCTAAAAGTCCTAAAAGCAGTAAAGAGCCAGATGGTGATTCAGATGAAGAGCCTAAGCCTAACAATCTAACTACGCCAAATGTCAGCTCTAATACCTTTGCCCTGCTTTTGGATGATGATTATAAAAATATTTCCACCAGTAAGAGCGATGGTTTTCTGGACTTTAATTCATTAGAGTTTAACAAGTCCTATCTAAATCAAATCAAGGAAATTGTGATTGGTAATAGCTTTGGTCAGACAGAAAGCTATCGGGCTTATCTCTTTGATATTGATCCTAAAAATGAGTATCCTGATATCAAGTATGCTGTGGTCATGACTAGTATCAGCCAGCTGGAGCAGACCAGCAGCAAGCATGAGCAGTTGATTGCCATGGTCATGGTCAGTTTCTGGGGAATTTCTCTGATTGCCAGTATTTATCTGGCTCGGATGAGTGTCAAGCCTCTGCTGGAAAGTATCCAGAAGCAGAAGGCTTTTGTGGAAAATGCCAGTCACGAACTACGGACTCCTCTGGCAGTATTGCAGAGCCGCTTAGAGACGCTCTTTCGTAAGCCTGAAGCTACAATTATGCAGAGCAGTGAAAATATTGCTTCTAGCTTGGATGAAGTACGGAATATGCGCTTGCTGACGACCAATCTGCTCAATCTGGCCCGTCGCGATGATGGCATCAAACCTCAATATGGTGAAGTCGAACCAGAATTTTTTGATACGACCTTTGCTAATTACTGTATTATCGCAAGGGAGAATAAAAAAGCCTTTCATTCAGAAAATATGATTAAGCACCCTATTGTGACCGATCAAATTTTCCTCAAGCAGCTGATGACTATTCTATTTGACAATGCTATCAAGTATACAGATGATGATGGCGTAATCAGTGTCATGGCTACTTCGACAGATCGTTACCTTATTTTCCGAGTGGCGGACAATGGCCCTGGTATCAGCGATGAAGATAAGAAGAAGATTTTTGATCGCTTTTATCGGGTGGACAAGGCTCGGACCCGTCAGAAAGGTGGCTTTGGTCTGGGACTTTCTCTAGCCAAGCAGATTGTCGATGCTTTCAAAGGCTCTATTTATGTCAAGGACAACAAACCAAAAGGTACGGTCTTTGAAGTTAAACTGCTATTGAAAGAAACGAAAAAGCGTTCTGTAAAATAGCGGGAGAGGCTTAATATGAACATTTTGGTTTATGGTGCTGGCACGATTGGTTTGACATACGCTTGGTTACTGTCTAATCAACATCAAGTTACTGTCTTAGTTAGAGAGGATAAGCTGTCGACTTTAGAGCAAGGCTTCACACTTTCTATTAAAGATTTAAGGAAAGATGATCAGGTCTATAAAGAACATCATTTTCAACCGCCATTGGTGACGAGCATTGATCAAGACTATGACCTGATTCTCTTAACGGTAAATAGTTTGCAACTAGAGCAGGCATTGGATCATTTGGCGGCTATAAAGGAAAAAGCTCATATACTTATTTTACAGAATAACTGGAATATCAACTCCAAGATTCCTTCTTATTTGGATAGAAAGCAGGTGTCGTTAGCTTTTCCTTCTTCTGTTGGAGGAGGGCGAAAGAGTGATGGTCGGATCCAAGCTATCATTTTCAAAGAAGCTACCTTACTTGATGATGATTCTTACACATCAGAGTTGTCTCCTATCTTCAGAGCTAGTGGTATAGGCATTGATGCTATGCCTGACTTGGCTTCTTGGATGAAGGTTCACTGCCTTCAGGAGGCAGTAATGGCGGGTGCAGTTGCAGAAGCGGGGACTTTTGATGCACTCTTGAAAGATAAAAAAGCAATTCGAAAGATGATTTGCGCTTGGCGAGAAGGTTTAGAACTCTGTCAGCGATATGGCATTCCTAAACATCGTTATAAACCTACTAAATATCTATCCCTGCCCCTATTTCTCTTGGTTCCAGTAATGAAGTTCATGTTGAGTCAGCCTTTGGTTGCCGAAATGGTCACAAATCACATGCATTCAGGCTATGCCGAGTGGGTTGATCAATATTTTGAAATCAAAAGAAGTGCTGAGAAAGAAAGCATTCCCATGCCTCAATGGAATTCGTATAGCGACTTCATCGAACAGTTTTTGAAAAACAATTCTTAGCAGGCCTTGAGGCTTGCTTTTTATCTGCTTTTATTTACTTTTTTAAAAATTTAATATAAGTTTTGCCCAAAATAGGGTATAATAATAAACAAGAAAGAATGAGGTGAAATTATGGCATCAAAAATGTTACATACTTGTTTGCGTGTGGAGAATTTGGAAGCGTCTATCGCTTTTTATGCAGAGGCTTTTGGCTTTAAGGAGCTGCGCCGCAAGGATTTTCCAGATTATCAGTTTACTATCGTTTATCTAGGTTTGGAAGGCGATGATTATGAGCTGGAACTGACCTATAACTATGACCATGGTCCTTATGTGATTGGGGACGGTTTTGCTCACGTGGCACTTAGCACGCCAGACTTGGAAGGTCTGCACGCTGAGCACAAGGCTAAAGGCTATGAAGTGACAGATCCAAAGGGTCTTCCTGGTAACCCGCCTAATTATTATTTTGTAAAAGATCCTGATGGCTACAAGGTGGAAGTCATTCGTGAGAAGAGTCTCTAACATCTAGCTGCAGTTAATTTTGCAAGATAAATGATGATTTTTATTCATTTAGGACAGGTGTATGAAAAGACAAAATAACAAGAAACACGGTAAGAAAACACTCATTGTTCTCAGCTTGCTAGCTTTAGCTTTTGTTGCTGCTCTATTTCTGGGTGCTGTAAAAATTTACGCTATTTTCCAAGAAAAGGAACTGCAAGAGAAGGTTAGTGTGCTGATTTCTCAAGAAGAGACCTTCCACGCTGAAAAAACTGAAAAGCAGAGCAAGATGATTGGCAGCCACTATGTAGAGGCCTTTTATCCTCTGCTGGATGGTCAGGTTATGGCAAGTGTCAAGGAGCAGATGGACGCAGATAGCCAGACGATTAAGGATAATCAGAAGAAGGGCGATAAGATTGAGGAATTGACCTTCTACTATGCCGAGGAAAAAGAAACGAGCCTGAAGGATGTCAAAGAAGTACTGGTGCATCGCAAGGACTATCATGTCAAAGAGATGAAAATCAGTAAAGGAGAAGAGCGGGAAGTTGCTGACAGCTACCTCGGTGCAGACGGCAGCCCTTTCACTCTGGATAAGCTCTTTCAGGATCCTGATGCAGCTAAGGAAATCTTCATCAATGAAATCTCCAGCCAGCTGACCTTTAGGCAGGCCGATGAGGCGGTGCAGACGGAAATCCTCAAAACCCTCAATGGAACGGAGTTGGGTCAGTGGTCCTTCCGTTATGAGTACAGCCATTTTTCTATTAAGCTGAGTAAGGAAGTGCAAGGCTTAACCAGCATTGACGTTCCTTTGTCTAGCTTTTATGACCAGATCAATGCGGACTATCTGACTGGCGATGACTTGGCAGCTTATCAGAGTTTTGAGGCTAAGAAGCATGTGAAAATGGTTGCTCTGACCTTTGATGACGGTCCAGATCCTAAGACAACACCGCAGGCTCTGGATATCCTTAAGAAATACGGTGCCAAGGCGACCTTCTTTATGGTTGGGCAAAACATTGCTGGTAATGAAGCGATTGTCAAGCGCGTGCACAATGAAGGTCATCAGATTGGGATTCATACATGGGACCATCCAGTCTTAACCAAACTACCTCTGGAGTCAGCCAAAAAAGAAATCCTTGATACCCAGACCGCTATTAACAATGTCATAGGCATCAAGCCAACGATTACGCGGCCTCCTTATGGAGCTATTAATGCTACAATCCAAAATTCGGTTGACCAGTCCTTTATCATGTGGAATGTGGACAGCCTAGACTGGAAGACACGCAATACTAAAGCTATTATGCAAGAGATTGCTAAAACTCAGCCAGGTTCGATTATCCTCATGCATGATATTCACCAGACCAGTATTGACGCTCTGCCAAGTGTCCTCGAGTATCTGAAGAGTAACGGCTATACTTTGGTAACGGTCGATGAGCTGCTGGAAGGCCAAATAGAGCCGCATCGTATTTATTACGGCAGAGACTAAGACGGTCCTTGGGGTTAGATGTTTGAAATCGTTGTTGGCAATGAGTAAAAGCAAAAAGCTTTGGAAACATTAGATTTCCAAAGCTTTTTCAGTTTAACTCGTTACATAAAGTTCTTGATTTTTTAATAGAATTTCACGAACGGAAGCGTATTTTTTCAATGTTTTCAGCTCTTCAGGATGGCTGATGAGGGTGATGACATAGCCTTCCTTGCCCATGCGGCCGGTTCGTCCAGAGCGGTGGGTATAGGTTTCTAAATCGCGCGGAAGCTCATAATTGACGACGCATTCTAGGGAGTCAATATCAATGCCGCGAGCAACTAGGTCAGTGGCTAGCAGGAGAGTAATCTGGTGCTCTTTGAACTTATCCAAAATCACCTTGCGGAACTTAACGTTGACATCGCTGGCCAGAGAAACCGCGTTGGCTTCACGATACTGGAGTTTTTCCTCGGCACTGCCCAGGTCTGACAGAGCGTTGAAGAAGACCAGTCCACGGAAATCTTCAACATTGGATAATTTGCGGAGCAAGTCCACCTTATCACGTTTTTCGACATGCATGTAAAAATGCTGGATGTTGTCCAAAACTTGGTCGTCAATGCTGATTTCTAGAGTGTTTTCAGCAATCTTATCGTGGTCGAACTTAGCGGTGGCGCTCATATATACCAGCTGGTGGTCACGAGGTGCATAGCGAACGATTTTATCAACAAAATGATACTGAGAATCGCTGAGCAGTTGGTCAAATTCATCTAAGACGATTGTATCAATATTCATCATCTTAATTTTTTTCAGCTTGACCAATTCAAAAATTCGACCGGGAGTGCCAATGATAATTTCAGGTCCTTTTTTTAGACGTTCAATCTGGCGTTTTTGACTGGATCCGGAAATGAATAGCTGAGCGTTCAAACCAAGTGAGTCTGCCCAGCTTTTGCAAACTTCAAAGATTTGTCCAGCTAACTCAGTATTAGGAGCTAAAATCAAGAGCTGTTGAGCTTTTTTTGGTGTTAGCTTAAGTAGACAGGGAAAGAGATAGGCTAGAGTTTTGCCAGTTCCCGTTGGACTGATCCCTAAAACAGATTTTCCTGATGAAATCGGCTCAAATATCTCTTCCTGTATACTGGTAAGCTCTGAAAATCCTAAGTCTTCTAACTTGTCTTGCCAAGAGCTAGGAAAATGTATTTTAATCATAATCAACCTCAAATCTAATGCCAGCATCCTTGCGCATGGTCCACAATGTTTGGTGAACGGCAGATGCTGCTTTTAGCCATTCCTCATAAGCTGTTCGATCTTTTCTTAGTAATACTGTTGCAAAGGCTTTAGCTTCCTCCTGCATGGTATGAGAAGCTTGCTGGATGGGAAGAATGGTTTCTTGTCCATCTAGTCCTTGGAAAATAGCAGAGCTGATAAATTCAATACTGTCTAAAGTGAGGGTTCCTTGATCAGTATATATTTCTGCAGGTAGATTGCTATTGATATTTTTTCCAGCCTGAATCCCGACTTGGAAATCGGGGTATATCAAAGCTCCCACTCCATTTAAGTCAACGGTATTAGGTAATTGTTGAGCACTGTATCGAGCAGATTGAGGGGAACCAAAGAGCCTAATCGCAGCGTATACGGGATAGACACCTAGGTCCATCAAAGCTCCACCAGAAAACTTGGCAGAAAAGACATTAGGTTCTTTCCCTGCAAGTAGTGCCTGCATCTTAGAAGAATATTTGGCATAGGTGAAGTGAGCTCCCCAGATAGTCTTGTCCTTGAGGAAGCCTTGAATAATAGCGAAGGCTTCTTCATGATAGTTGCGGGCAGCTTCAAAAATACACACTTCTTCTTGCTTAGAAAGAGCTACCAGTTCCTTCCATTCTTCCGGCAGCGACACAGCTGGTTTCTCAATAATCGCGTGTTTGCCTGCTAAAATAACTTGTTTAGCCTGCTCAAAGTGTAAGGAATTTGGACTTGCAATATAGACTACATCGAGCGAACTTTTTAAAAAATCTGTCAAATCACTAAAAAGTTCTACATTTTGATAATCTTGGGCAAAGGCTTGAGCAGAAGTTAAGCTCCGCGAATATACAGCCTGTAACTCATAATGGCCACTGAGTTTAGCAGCCTTGATAAACTCATGGGAAATCTGTCCTGTACCAATAATACCTAATTTTAACATGCTTCCCTCCTTTAAAAATCTCTCTATTTTTTACTGATTAGCCCTTTCATTATACCATGATTTGGTGTAAAATAGATAGGATTAAAAATATTGGAGCAAGAAATGCAAAACAGACCTATTATTATTGGAGTGACCGGTGGATCAGGTGGAGGTAAAACGAGCGTCTCCAGAGCAATTTTATCTAATTTCCCGAATGAAAAGATTGCTATGATTGAGCATGATTCATACTATAAAGACCAGTCTCATCTGACTTTTGAGGAAAGGATTAAGACCAACTATGACCATCCTTTTGCCTTCGATACAGATCTAATGATTGAACAAATCAAGGAGCTTTTGGCTGGCCGTCCAGTAGATATCCCAACCTACGATTATACGGAGCATACACGTAGTAGTAAAACCTATCGCCAGGAACCCAAAGATGTATTTATTGTAGAAGGGATCTTGGTACTTGAAGATCAGCGTTTGCGAGACTTGATGGATATCAAAATTTTTGTTGACACAGATGATGATGTTCGAATCATTCGCCGGATCAAGCGAGATATGGAAGAACGTGGTCGTAGTCTGGATAGCGTTATTGAACAATATTTGGGTGTTGTGAAACCCATGTATCATCAGTTTATTGAGCCAACTAAGCGTTATGCTGATGTTATCATTCCTGAGGGAGCTTCAAACAAAGTTGCCATTGATTTGATCACAACTAAGATTGAAAAAATCTTAAAAGAAGCTAGAAATTAATGAGGAGGAAGTCTAGTAAGGAGCTAGACTTTTTAAATAAAATGAGAAATATTGTGAAAAGAGAATTTCATTCCCGATCTAAATTTTTCGCCTGTTTGCTAACATTTTGCGCGGGGTTTGTGGATGCCTATACCTTCATTGAAAGGGGAGGGACCTTGGTAGCTGGGCAAACAGGAAATGTTGTTTTCCTTTCAGTTGAATTGATTAATCATGAGACAAGAGAAATTGAAGTAAAACTGGCTACGATGTTAGCTTTTATGCTAGGGATCTTTTTAATGACGGTTTTTCAAAATCTTTTTGAGAAATCTTGGTGGCGACTTTCGAGCATTGTACCACTAATTCTAGTATCTTCTATAATTGGATTTTTGCCAGCCAACTTCGCCAATATCTACATTGTACCTCCTCTTGGTTTTTGTATGGGTTTGGTAGCGACGGCTTTTGGAGAAGTAGATGGCATTGCCTATAATAATTCCTTTATGACAGGTAATCTTAAGAAGACCATGGTTGCTTTTGGGACTTACGTTCGAACCAAGAAAATACCTTACTTAGAAGAAGGCTTGTTTTTTGTGGCTCTTTTAGCTAGTTTTGTAACGGGAGCCATCGTGTCTACCTATCTCATCCAATTCTGGTACTTGAAGACGATTTGGTTAGTAAGTTTGATTTTATCAGCCTTTCTAATCTTTAGATTAACTCAATATCTGCGTAGAAGATAACAAGTAAATAGCATTAAACATAAACTGAGATCACCTTATCTCAGTTTTTTTTGTTTCTTAATTTGGTTAAGTAGGGTAGACATCATGTATTTCACAATTTATGCCCAAGTGATTTTTAAAGAGTTAGAAAAATATCCTGACTTTTAACTGCTTTTATAGAAGGATTCAGCTAGGAGAGTCTCTTTATGATATAATAATAAGGAAATAAGGAGGAATGAAAATGTCTAAGATAATTAATACAAATAAAGCACCTAAAGCTATTGGTCCCTATGTTCAAGGACGAGTAGCTGGCAATCTTTTGTTTGCAAGTGGCCAAATCCCTTTGTCACCAGAAACTGGTGAGATTGTCGGTAGCACGATTGAGGAACAGACTGAGCAAGTTCTTTCAAATATCAAGGCTATTCTAACAGAAGCTGGAACTGATTTTGATCATGTCGTGAAAGCAACTTGTTTTTTGAGTGATATCAATGATTTCGCGGCTTTTAACGCTGTTTATCAAACAGCCTTTTCAAGCGCCTATCCTGCACGATCTGCTGTAGAAGTAGCGCGCCTGCCTCGGGATGTTAAAATTGAAATTGAAGTCATTGCTGAGCTAGATTAAAGGTCTAGCTGGAGGGGAGAGAATATGCCAGAGAAAGAGATGAAACTAGTCATTGTTACAGGAATGAGTGGTGCAGGAAAGACAGTAGCTATTCAGTCATTCGAAGATTTGGGCTACTTTACCATTGATAATATCCCGCCAACACTTGTACCTAAGTTCCTGCAATTATTGGAAACAACTAATGATATTGACAAACTAGCTCTTGTCGTGGATATGCGTAGTCGTTCATTTTTTGCTGAAATTCAGAATGTTTTAGATCAGGTTGAAAACAATTTAGAAATTGATTTTAAAATTCTCTTTCTAGATGCGGCTGATAAAGAATTAGTTGCTCGTTACAAGGAGACACGACGTAGTCATCCATTGGCAGCAGACGGTCGGATTTTAGACGGAATTAAGTTGGAGAGGGAATTGTTAGCGCCTCTCAAGAATCTCAGCCAAAATGTTGTTGATACGACAGATTTAACTCCTCGTGAATTGCGAAAGACTATTTCAGAACAGTTTTCTGACCAGTTTCAACAACAATCTTTTCGTGTTGAGGTCATGAGTTTTGGGTTTAAGTATGGGCTTCCTTTGGATGCGGATCTAGTTTTTGATGTTCGTTTTTTACCAAACCCATACTATCAGCCTGAACTGCGCAATCAAACAGGATTGGATAAACCAGTCTTTGACTATGTCATGAACCACGAGGAGTCATCCGAATTTTATCAACATCTTCTGAATTTAATTGAACCGATTTTACCTGGTTACAAGAAAGAAGGGAAGTCAGTCTTAACAATTGCAGTTGGTTGTACGGGGGGGCAGCATAGAAGTGTTGCTTTTGCTCAACGTTTGGCAGATGATTTAGCTAAAAATTGGCCTGTCAACTGTAGTCATCGTGACAAAGACCGAAGAAAGGAAACGGTAAATCGCTCATGAGAAAGACCAAAATAGCTGTTATTGGCGGTGGAACCGGGATTTCCGTTATCCTTGATAGTTTACGAAAAAGGGATGTAGATATTTCTGCTATCGTAACGGTTGCTGATGATGGGGGGAGTTCAGGTGAGTTAAGAAAAAATACCCAGCTGACTCCTCCAGGCGATTTACGAAATGTACTTGTTGCTTTGTCTGATATGCCAAAGTTTTATGAGCGAGTCTTTCAGTATCGCTTTGCTGACCAAGATGGACCTTTGGCAGGCCATCCTTTAGGAAATTTAATTATTGCTGGTATTTCTGAAATGCAGGGCTCAACCTATAATGCCATGCAAATTCTAACCAAGTTTTTTCATACAACAGGAAAAATTTATCCATCCAGCGATAGTCCATTAACCCTTCATGCTGTTTTTACTGATGGTGTCGAAGTAGCTGGGGAGAGTCGGATTGCCGATTATAAAGGCATGATTGACCATGTCTATGTGACTAATACTTATGATGATGAAAAGCCCCAAGCCAGTCGTAAGGTTGTCCAGACTATTCTAGATAGCGATATGGTCGTACTTGGTCCAGGATCACTTTTTACCTCTATTTTGCCAAATTTGGTGATTGAAGAGATTGGCCAAGCTCTACTTGAAACCAAGGCTCAGGTAGCTTATGTCTGTAATATTATGACCCAAAGAGGGGAAACTGAACACTTCACGGATGCCAATCATGTGGAAGTTTTGCATCGTCATTTGGGACAAAAATTTATCGATACAGTGCTGGTGAATATTGAAAATGTTCCAAAAGATTATATGAATTGTAATAAATTTGATGAGTATTTGGTGCAAGTTGAGCATGACTTTAAGGGACTCCAAGAACAAGTTCCCCGTGTTATTTCTTCTAATTTTTTACGTTTGGAAAATGGTGGAGCCTTCCACGATGGTAATTTAGTTGTGGAAGAGTTGATGAAGAACATTCAGGTGCGAAAATGAGCTTTACGGTAAAGGTAAAAGAAGAATTATTGGGGCTAGGTACCGAGAGTAAGAGTGAATTAGCTGCTATCATGAAGATGTCTGGTAGTTTAGGAATTGCAAGTCAAGGACTAACTCTATCCATTACTACTGAGAATGCAAAAATTGCTCGTCATATTTATGAGTTGCTCTTGAGCTTTTACCAGGTGAAATCTGACATACGTCATCACCAGAAAACTAATTTACGAAAAAATCGTGTCTATACGGTTTTTCTAGATGAAAAAGTTGAAGATATCTTGTCAGACTTGCACCTGGCGGATGCTTTCTTTGGAATCCAAGAGGGGATTGATCCTCTTATTCTATCTGATGATGAAGCAAGTAGAGCTTATCTTAGGGGGGCTTTCTTATCAAACGGTAGTATGAGAGATCCGGAATCTGGTAAATACCAACTAGAAATCGTTTCTGTCTATTTGGACCATGCCCAAGGACTTGCTAGTTTGATGCAGCGTTTCTTACTAGATGCCAAAACCATCGAACGAAAAAAAGGTGCTGTTACTTATTTGCAACGAGCAGAAGATATCATGGATTTTCTGATTGTTGTTGGTGCAATGGAAGCCATGGCTGAATTTGAAACTGTGAAAATTCTTCGGGAGACTAGAAATGATATCAATAGAGCTAATAATGCAGAGACTGCCAATATAGCTCGAACCGTGACAGCTAGTATGAAGACTATCAATAATATTGTTAAGATTATGGAGACAAGTGGCTTGGAGAGTCTGCCAATTGATTTACAAGAGGTAGCACATTTGAGAGTTAATCATCCTGACTACTCTATCCAGCAGTTGGCTGATAGTCTTAGTAAACCTCTGACCAAAAGTGGCGTGAATCACCGACTTCGGAAAATTAATAAGATTGCAGATGATTTATAACCAAGAAAACTAGAAACGACTCTAGTTTTCTTTTATATCAAGGGAAAACCAGGCTTTGTCATGTTACCGCATAGGAATGTCATCTTTTTGTCACAAAAGTAATAGGAAATTAGTGTAAAATAGATTTATTATGATTTTAGAGTAGGCAGAATCAATCTTCTGACTTGTTACAAAAAGGAATAAAAATGAAAAAAATAATCAAACGTACTGTAGTTGGTCTTCTTGTCTTATTATTTGGCCTGATCCTGATTTTAGTACCTTCCTCAATTCAATCCTCTGATCAGCTAAAGAATGTAGAGAGCACAATTAGTTTATCTAGTATGGTTGAATCTGGACTTGAGAATGCAACCGTAGGAACCAATGGTCTAAGTACAGAGATTACGATTAACAGCAAACAATTTAATCAGTTACTGAAATCATTTTTGACTGATAATCAGAGTCAAGAATTATTGGAGAGTGCTTATAGTATTGAAGGAGATAAATTGAGATTGCAACTTCCTATAAAAATCCTTGGGGTTGACAGCAAACTTGATTTGCGTTTCTACGCAGCCTATGAAAATCATACCCTACGATTTGATCTTGCTAGCTCTCGTCTAGGAAATCTTCCAGTACCAAAAGCTATTGTAGCTTCGATTTTACAAAATAGATTGAAAGACCAGTCCAGTAATCTAGCCATGGAACAAGAGACAATATTGGTTTCTCTGCCAGAGTCTCAGTTTAAAATTACAGGACTTAATATACAGGATAGTACTGCCAAAGTTAAGCTGACAATGAATATGTCAGGTTTGCTAGGCCAGTAGGAGTAGATATTATGACTATGGTAAATTTAGCTCAGCCTGATGTCATTTTAATTAATAGCAACTTGCGTTTGCGAGCTTATGATGGCCACTATCAAGTGGCCTTTTCTTGGTATCAGGATCCAGATTTTGTCTATTTCGTTGACGGCAAAAAAGAAAGCTATTCTCTAGAAAAGATTAAGAAGATGTATGAGGTCCTTAGTCAGCGAGGAGAACTATATTTCATTGAAGTTAAGCAGGACGATTCTTGGTCGCCAATTGGCGATGTGACTTTTTCAGAGAATGACTTACCTATTGTTATCGGAGTGGAGGCTTATCGATCTATTGGTGTTGGACGAGAGGTTATTGCAGCATTGATTAAGAGGGCTCGATCTCTGTCTTATCGTCAGTTACGGGTTCAGGACATTTATGATTTCAATCTCCCTTCTAAAAAGCTATTTACTTCATTCGGTTTTTATTCTTATGAAGAGACGGAGCTGGGACATCGTTATGTTTTAGATTTAGTTTTACCTTTTTCTGAAATTCAGCCCAGCCAATTTTTCCTTTCAGAAAAAAAGCTAGAAGAAATTGCGACATGGTTTGACCAAGAAGAATTAAAACCTTTGCCGGTAAAAAGATGGAAGGGGGAATGGTTCCTGACAGATGGCCATAGCAGAGCTTTCACAGCATACCTTAGAGGAAGGTCAGAATTACCAGTATATTTTGACAGAGACGACATCAACTTAAAATTTTATTCCAATTGTATTAGACTCTGTAAGGAAAAGAAGATCTTGTCAATAGCTGACTTGAAGGACCGTATCTTATCTGAGGAAGCCTACCAAACAGAATGGCTTGACTGGTGTAAAAATTCCTTTGAAAGTATGAATGGGATGGACAGCTAATTCGTCTTTTTTTCACAAGTTGTGATATAATAAACAAGAAAGAATTAGAATAATATCATAATAAATTAAAGGAGTAGCGGATGCTATACGAATTTTGTGCTGAAAATGTAACCTTGCTTGAAAAAGCAATGCAAGCAGGAGCTCGACGTGTTGAACTCTGTGACAATTTAAGTGTCGGAGGAACCACGCCAAGTTATGGAGTCATTCGTGCTGCAGTGGACTTGGCTAAGTCTTATGATACCACTATAATGACCATGATTCGTCCTAGAGGTGGTGATTTTGTATATACTGACCTTGAAGTAGCAATCATGATCGAAGATATTAAAAAGGCGCGTGAAGCTGGAAGTCAGGGTGTCGTATATGGCCTACTGACAAGGGAGAATGAACTAGACACAGAGAATCTTGAGTCTTTGCTAGCTGTGTCACAAGGTTTAGAAGTAGTCTTTCACATGGCTTTTGATTCTATTCCAAGAGACAAGCAATTCGAGGACTTGGATTGGTTGGCTGAGCATGGTGTTAAGCGCATTCTGACTCATGGAGGTCCAGCTACAGAGACGATTCAAGAACACTTTGCTTGGCTAAAAGAGTTGGTGGCCTATGCAGACAAGCGAATTCAAATCCTGCCTGGCGGTGGTATTACGACTCAAAATCGCGATGAAATCGTTGCTGAGTTAGGTCTGGATCAGCTACATGGAACCAAGGTAGTATTTTAGGAGGATAAGGAGAGGAGCTGTGGCTCCCTTTCCTTTTTATAGACATGTTTGAACTATTCGAAAAGTATAAAGCTAACTATGATAAGCTAGTTAAGTATGGTTTTTTAGAAAAGGAAGGCATCTATCAGATATCAAGAAAAGTCATGTCTGGAGATTTTCAGATGGTGATCAATGTTGAAGATAGTAGTGTCAGTTTTCAGCTGTTTGATTGTGAGACAGGGGATGAGTATAGGCAGGT
>ERZ772924.211-NODE-211-length-28842-cov-17.484490_pt1 | contig 28842 bp, 21 predicted proteins | sample MGYA00512116_ERZ772924 | MGnify/ENA primary metagenome ERZ772924 (study PRJEB29015, sample SAMEA2737920) | human oral metagenome | biome: human oral; feature: human-associated habitat; material: dental | place: China | collected 2134 ...
AGTCAAACAATAATTTTCCATATTTTTTAATAAGTTCATCCTTAAATTTTGAATTTACAAGCGTTTTATAAAAATCATTAGTAAATCCAAATAAAATTGGACTAATTTCATCCATATATTCATTTTCCTTATCATAAAATTCATCATTTGTATCAATGCTATGTCGAATCGAAACAAGTGTCTGCATAGTTTCAATATGATTTCTTAACTTTATAATTTTGTCAAATGCTTCAATTTGTTTCTCTACATTTTCTGCCCTTTCAAAATTATCTATTAATTCTGAAAATTGTCCTTTTATTTTTTCCAAGTCCAAATGTTCGTATTTGTAATCATTGAAATTCATAATTTTCTCCTTCTGTATTTTTTAATTTTTATAATTTCAGTATATCAAATTTTGAGTGAAATAACAATTTTTAAAGATAAGATTTTTTTATTTAAAATTATTACAACCCAAAAATTAAAATTTAATAAAACCAGTAATTTGAAATTATCATTGTATTTTAAATTTCGTGTAAAAATAATTTTAGTTGAGACATTTTTAGTTAGGAATATGAAAGTTTATTTTATCAAATGGACATTTTTATTTTTTATTAAAACAAGGCGGTTTACTTGAATTTAGTATTCAAATATGGTATACTTGTTAATATAATTATTTAATAAATTAACACTAAAATACTCTAATTGGTATTTTTTAAGTGAGGATGAATTATGAAATTAAATAAAGATATTCGGATACGTATATTATATATATTTATTTTATATATAATATATAGTTTTTTACTGGATAAATATGATTATGTAGCAAAATATCTAACTAATTTTATATTTATCCTGTTTATATTTGTAAAATTTATATTTGGACAGTTGGATTTTTATGCAGAACGTTTTAGATATAAAGATGTTTTTATAACTTTAGGAATTGATTTGATATTTTCAGGGATGCTTTATGCTTTTTGGAAAAGAATTGATATTATTTATATATATGTATTAATATTTGTATTTCAAGTGGTTTTTAGAAAAATTATATGTTCCATTTATATGAAAAAGCAAAATGTATTAATATTTGGCTCAAATCATATAGAAAACAACATTCAGGAAGATATTATAAATACACTGGACTACAATTATATTGGTTATATTTCAAATAATAAAAGCAAAGCAACAAAATATTTGATTGGAAATTACAATGAAATGGAAAAAATCATTGCTAAAAATAATGTCGATATTCTAGTAATTGTAAAAGATATAAAAAGTTCTGATTTCAAAAAATATTTAAAACGCATATTTGATTTAAAAATCAACGGACTAAAAATAATGACTTATGAAGAATTTAATGAAGATATTCAAAAAAAAATCGATATAAATCAAATAAATGAAGAATGGCTTTTGGAATCAAATGGATTTGATATTCTAAATAACGAAATGCAAAAAAATATAAAACGAGGAATGGATTTAATACTGGCATTAATTTTGATGGTTATTCTTTCCCCTCTCGCATTAATTACAGCAATAATTATTAAATTTGAATCTAAAGGGCCAGTTATATTCAAACAGACAAGAATAGGTGAAAATATGAAACCTTTCAGAGTTTATAAGTTTAGAAGTATGAGATTACATGATCCTGATAAATATTCAAAATACACTTTAAATAATGATACAAGAGTTACTAAATTTGGTAAGTTTATGAGAAAAACAAGGATTGATGAGTTGCCACAACTTTGGAATATCTTAAAAGGTACAATGAGTTTTATTGGTCCACGTCCAGAGTGGGACATACTTGCAAAAGATTATGCAAAACAGATAAACTATTATAATCTAAGACATCTTATAAAACCTGGAATAACAGGTTGGGCACAAGTAATGTTCCCGTATGGTGAAAGTTTAGATGATGCTAAAAAAAAGCTTGAATATGATTTATATTACTTAAAACATCAAGATTTAATACTAGATGTATTAATCGTTGCAAAAACAGCTAAAGCTGTTTTGTTTGGAAAAGGGAAATGAAATTACACTTATAATACTTTTAAGGAGGTATTTTTAAATGAAAGGAATTATTTTAGCTGGAGGTAGTGGAACTAGACTTTATCCACTAACAAAATCAATTTCAAAACAAATCATACCAATTTATGATAAACCTATGGTTTATTATCCTTTATCTGTACTTATGCTTGCAAATATAAAGGATATTTTGATTATTTCTACACCAAGGGATTTACCTTTGTTTCAAGAACTTTTAGGAGATGGAAGTGATTTGGGCATATCTTTAAAATACCAAGTGCAAGAAAAGCCTAATGGACTTGCAGAAGCTTTTTTAATTGGTGAAGAATTTATCGGTAATGATAACGTAGCTTTAATTTTAGGAGATAACATATTTTACGGTAGCGGATTTTCTGGATTAGTTGAACAGGCTGCTAATTTAACAAAAGGAGCTACAATATTTGGATATCCTGTAAAAGATCCCAGAGCTTATGGAGTTGTAGAATTTGATGAAAATGGAAAAGCCATTTCATTGGAAGAAAAACCAAAAGAACCTAAATCAAATTATGCGATTCCAGGTTTATACTTCTATGACAATACAGTTATCGAAAAAGCAAAAAATGTAAAACCATCCGCAAGAGGTGAGTTAGAAATAACAGCTGTGAACGAAATGTATCTTTCTGAAGGAACATTGAATGTTAAAAATCTTGGAAGAGGTACAGCATGGCTAGACACAGGTACTCATGAATCTTTGTTAGAAGCAGCTAATTATGTCGAAGCTATTCAGAATAGACAAGGTTTTTATATTGCTTGCCTTGAAGAAATAGCTTATCAAAAGGGCTGGATATCATCAGAAAAATTGAAAAAGTTAGCTGAGCCAATGATGAAAACAGCATATGGTCAATATTTAATTGGCCTGATAAAATAAAGAAAGTGAGGATTTGATGGAAATATTTAAATATAAAGATCTTGTAAAAGAATTAGTTGTTAGAGATATAAAAGTAAAATATAAAAAATCAGTTTTGGGGATATTATGGAGTATTTTAAATCCTCTTTTAATGATGATAGTTTTGTCTATTGTTTTTTCAGAAGTTTTTAAATCTTCAACTAAAAATTTTCCTTTGTATCTTATTACTGGACAGGTAATTTTTAATTTTTTTTCTGAAGCGACTAATATGTCTATGATGTCAATACTTGGAAATGGAGGCCTTATAAAAAAGGTTTATTTGCCTAAGTATATTTTTCCACTTTCTAAAACTTTATTTGGATTAGTAAATTTAATTTTTTCATTAATTGCGGTATTTATAGTCATTCTATTTACAAAACAAAAAATAGGGATATCAAGTCTTTTTATACCTTTGTTATTTATGTATATTACTATATTTAGTTTAGGAATAGGGTTCATTCTTTCAAGTACAGCAGTATTTTTTAGAGATATTATTCATTTGTATGGCATTTTATTAATAGTTTGGAATTATCTTACACCAGTTTTTTATCCTTTGGAAATAGTACCCGATAAATATAGAAATTTTATTTCTTTAAATCCTATGACTTATTATGTAGACTATTTTAGAAAAATTTTGTTGTATAATGAAATTCCAGATTTAAATTTAAATTTTATATGTTTTTTTGTTTCAGTAATATCTCTTTTAATAGGGATATTGATATTTAAGAAAAATCAAAATAAATTTATTTTATTTATATAAGCGAGGTATATGAATGATTGAGTTAAAAAATGTCAGTTTAAGGTATAATATGAATAAAGAAAAAATACTTTCTTTTAAAGAATATATTATAAAATTTATAAAAAATGAACTAAATTATGAAGAGTTTTGGGCATTAAAAGATATAAATCTAAAAATAGAAAAAGGAGAAGTTGTTGGTTTAGTAGGATTTAATGGAGCAGGAAAAAGTACTCTTTTAAAAGTTATTTCTCAAATAATAGAACCTACAACAGGAATAGTAAAAGTTGATGGAAAAATATCACCGCTTATAGAATTAGGAACAGGTTTTGATTTTGATTTGACAGCTAGAGAAAACATATATCTTAATGGTTATATATTAGGGTATAGTAAAAAGTTTATTGATAAAAGTTTTGACGAAATAGTTGAGTTTGCAGAGCTTGGCGAATTTATTGATGTTCCGTTAAAAAGTTTTTCTTCTGGAATGGTAGCAAGATTAGGATTTGCGATATCTACTATTGTAAAACCTGATATTTTGATAGTAGATGAAATTTTATCAGTTGGAGATTTTAAATTTCAAGAAAAAAGTTTAAATAAAATAAAATCTATGATGGAAGATGGAGTAACGGTACTTATGGTGTCACACTCAATAGATCAAATAGAAAAAATGTGTAATAGAGTAGTTTGGCTTGAAAATGGAAGTATAAAAAAAATAGGGTTAACAAAAGAAATATGCAGTGAATACAAAAATAGTTAAGTTTAGGAGGAACAGATGAAAGTACTGGTAACAGGAGCTAACGGCTATATAGGGAAAAATGTTGTGAAATGGCTATTAGACAATGGAAATGATGTTTTAGCAGCAGATATTAATTTAGATAAAGTTGATGAAAGATCAGAAAAATTAATTATTAATTTGTTTGAAAATACAGATGAATATCTAGAAAAATTTAAAGACATTGATGTATGTATTCATTTAGCCTGGAGAAATGGGTTTATTCATAATTCAATAACACATCTACAAGATATATCAAAACATTATGAGTTTTTGGAAAAAATAAGTAAAATTGGAATAAAAAACATAAATGTTATAGGAACAATGCATGAAATAGGATATTGGGAAGGCGAAATAAATGAAGATACTCCGACAAATCCTATTTCTTTTTATGGAATAGCCAAAAACACATTGAGACAGTCACTAAAAATTTTAGAAAAATCTGAAAATATTGAATTAAAATGGTTAAGAGTTTATTACATTCAAGGAGATGACAGAAATAATAATTCAATTTTTGCCAAAATTCTTCAAAAAGAAGAAGAAGGTGCAGATAAATTTCCTTTTACGACAGGGACAAATAAATATGACTTCATTAATGTATTTAAATTAGCTGAGATGATTTCAAAGGCTTCTTTACAAACTGAAGTAAAAGGTATTATAAATTGTTGTTCTGGAAAAGCAATAAGTTTGAAAGATAAAGTTGAAAGTTTTTTGCTGGAAAATAATTTAAATATAAAATTAGAGTATGGAGTTTTTCCTGACAGAGAATACGATTCTCCTGCATTATGGGGAAATAATAAGAAGATAAAAGAAATATTGAACAAGGGAGAATAAATGAATGAAAAGAGTTGCAATATATTTTTTCTATGATAAAGACGGAGTGGTTGATAGATATGTAAATTATTTTTTAGAAGATTTTAAAAAGAACTTAGATAGATTGATAGTTGTATGTAATGGTAAATTGACTCCAGAGGGAAGACAAGAGTTTTCGAAATACACTAATGAGATAATCGTGAGAGAAAATAAGGGATTTGATGTTTGGGCATATAAAGAAGGAATAGAATACATCGGCTGGGATAATTTGAAAAATTATGACGAATTAATTATGTTAAATATGACTATTATGGGGCCTGTTTACTCATTTAAAGAAATGTTTGATGAAATGGACAGTAGAAAAGAACTTGACTTTTGGGGAATAACGAAATTTCATAAATTCCCAGTCGATCCATGGGGATTAATAAAATATGGATATATTCCAGAGCATATACAGTCACATTTCATAGCAGTAAGAAAGCCAATGCTTACTAGTTATGAATTTAGACAGCATTGGGAAAAAATGAGAATGATTAATACGTATTTTGAAAGTGTTTCCTATCATGAATCTATTTTTACAAAAAAATTTAATGACAAAGGTTTTAAATCAGATAGCTATATAAATAGTGATGATTTAAAAGATTTTACAGATCATCCAATAATAGATTATCCTAAAAAAATAATAGAGGAAAAAAGATGTCCTATTTTTAAAAGAAGATCCTTTTTTAATCCTTATGATGATTTTTTGACACGTAGTATAGGTGGACAATCATTAAAACTATATAATTATTTAAAAGAAAATAAAAAATATGATACTGATTTAATTTGGGAAAATTTATTAAGAACAGAAAACATGTATGATATAAAAAATACTTTACATTTAAATTACAACTTACCAAGCAAATATACATTAAATAAATTAGAAAATAATCATAAAATAGGACTGTTTTTACACATTTATTTTGAAGATTTAATAGACGAATGTTTTGACTATTCTTCTAATTTGCCAGAGCATGCAGATATATTTATAACTACAAATAGTGAAGAAAAGAAAAAAAAGATAGAAGAAAAATTTTCAACTTTAAAAAACAAAGTAGATATAAAAGTAATTGAAAATAGAGGAAGAGATGTCAGTGCATTTTTAATTCCAAATAGTGAAGAAATTCTAAAATATGATATAGCATGTTTTGCTCATGACAAAAAAACTAAGCAGTTAAAGCCTCAATTAAAAGGAGAAGACTTTAAATATAAATGTTTTGAAAATATTTTAGGGAGTAAAGAATTTGTATGTAATGTTATAAATTTATTTTTGGAGAATCCTAAATTAGGATTACTATCACCATTTGAACCTAATCACGCAGAATTTTATTCCAATATTGGAAGGGAATGGGGACATAGTGGAAATAGCAACTATTCTCTAACATGTGATTTATTAAGTAAATTAGATATAGAAATAAATGTTGATAAAAATAAAGCTCCTGTAGCACCGTATGGCACAATGTTTTGGTTTAGACCAAGAGCATTTAAAAAGATATTAGAAAAAGATTGGAAATATGAAGATTTTCCAAAAGAGCCTAACAAAATTGATGGAACTATATTACATGCTATAGAAAGAATTTATCCCTTTGTTGCTCAAGATGCAGGATATTATTCAGCTAATTTATTAAATGAGGAATATACAAAAATTGAATTAACAAATTTAAATTTTATGTTAACTGAATTAAATAAAGCATTGTACTCTAATAAAGTATTGTCTAAAAATGGGGTACATTACTTTTTAGTAAGAAATTTGAAGGAGTTATTAGGAGGTAAATTAAGTTTTATAAAATTATTAAGAATATATGCGGTTGCTAAGTTACCTAATTTTATTAAGAAACCTTTGGTAATAATAAAAAATAAAATAAAAATATTTTTTAAAAAAATAAAAACAAATTAAATTTATCTGATTAAATATATAAATTTGGAAATTCAATCAAGTAAACGATACTCATCTTATAAGAAATAAAGTCTCCACATTAAAGATAAAAGATATTAAAATACTGAATAATTCTATTATTTAAAAATATTTAGGATAATAGGATAAATAATATTATTAGAACTAATAAAAACAAGATATCTAATAATTATTTAAATAGAAGAAAATAATTTTGATAGAATGAAGTTTACTAGATTACGAAAAAAAGTTAAAATAAAGGTATGTATAATACTTAAGATTGTTATAAGAAGATTTTAAATAATAAATTAGAAAACAGGAGCTAAAAATGATAACTAAGAAATTAAAGAGGTCTGCTGAATATTATCCAAGAGACAAGGTAAGGTTATTTTTGACTATATTTTTTCTTGTAGCAGGAATAATACTTCCCTCCTTTGTTTCCATAAAAAACGGGGCTGACAGGGAGGTAGTGTCAAAACAGTACGAGCTGGATCTTGTAGGAGAGATTATCAGAGGCTCCTCTTTTCAGGAAAGAATATATATTCCAAAGCATGTAAAAAAATATGGAGTAATGTTTGCAACTTATAGAAGAAAAAATACTGGGAAAATAAAAATAGAGATTACCCAAGGTGACAGGAAAAGCACCGAAATAGTTGATGTTGCGAAAATAAAGGACAACGACTACCACTATTTAAATATAAGAAGCTTAAAGCCAGGAGAAGCAGTGCTTAGAGTTGAAGGTATCGACGGCACAATTGGAAATGCTGTTTCAATGCATAAGACAGCGGATATAATGTATAGCGAGATGATACAAAATGGAGAGCCTAGTCAGCGATCTTTTGTTCAGAAAATTTTATTTTCGGAATATAATGGGACTGTGAAAGGTCAGATTATATTTACAATACTGTCAGTTCTATGCTATATTTACTTCCTGAGCCTTCTATGGGATGAGGAAAGAAATAGCAGGAAAATATATATGACAACAGTCCTGCTGATTTATCTTGTGGTAGCTTCAAGAGCTCCAGTTTTGACTTTTAGGGTGGAACCTTTTGCTGAGCAGATATTTAACTTTCTGTATAATGCAAGGACATACGGCATCGTAAAAAATCTTACATTGATGGAGGGAGGCTATCTTCCGCTATTTCATAGGATAATAGCCTTGCTAATAGTAAAACTTGGATTTAATGCAAAGATAACAGTATATCTGATGTCAAATGTTGCAGTTTTGGTTGTGGGGATGATGGTGTCAGTATTCATGTTGAAGCCATACAGGAAATATGGGGATGTATTTTACAGATTTGTTGTCTGCATGGTATTTGGTGCATTTGGCATATCTTCCACATATATAGAGACACATACGTTTATAACGATGGCATATCTGAACATAGTGCTGCTGTTCTATATAAGTCTTTTAGATTTTAAAAAAATGAAGAGAAGCAGATACATATTGTTAATGGTGCTTGTTTTTCTTTTGACGCTATCAAAGTTTCTGTATGTCGTGCTTCTGCCGATAAGTGTGGTGCTATTAGTTTTTATGTGGAAGAAGCTGGCAAACAGGGAGAAGATATGTTTGGGGTTAGTTTCGCTGGCATCTGTTATACAAATTTTGTATACTTATATACATGTCAAAGATTGGAAAATAACAGATGAATCAGTTACTTGGAAAATAGTTGGACGTGGAACAGTAGTAAATTTAAGACCTACAAGTCAATTAAAAATATCAGAATTTATGAATACAGTTTTACATCAAACAGTACAGCAATTTATAAATATTTTTAATTCTGGGGTAGATTCATCAGAGAATATTTTAAATTTAAACATTCTACATTTAATAATTTTTTTGATAGTTTTAATATTTTTGATACGATTGGTAATTAGAATTAGAAGCAGAGAAGGTGTTATTATTTTGTGCCTTTTGGGTGTAGCTTTTGGTATTCCGAGTATAAATGCACTGTCGAGAATATGGAATGGGGACTTTGAATTATGGAGCAGTTCTATAGGAGCAATAAATATATGGCATTCCATATTAATAAAGGTGTCGATACTGTCAATACTAGTCCTAATACCGTATATTATAACAAAAAATAGTATACTTAGAAAAACTGATATAAATAGATATTTATCATATATATTAATAGCCTTTCTGATAATCAGATTTTCCCCTTTTAAAAACAATACTGTATTTAATAGTGATGAAATGGCTTCAGACTGGTCAATATACTCAAAATTTTATGATTCAAAAAAATATTTGATACCTGTTGAGCCTTATTTTATATCAGAAAATGAAAAAATATCATATATAGGAAAAAAATCAGAAAATTTTGCAATAGAAAATTTTCAAGGGAAAAAATATTTTTCTAATGAGTTAGCTAATACGGAAGTAATAACAGGAATCAATCTTCCACATCCGATGAAAATAGAATATTTATATGTGAAAAGGGCGAGAGACTATAACTTTGGAAAAACAAGAGTAATAGGTTATAATCAGAAAGGGGAGAGAGTACTGGATTTATTGCAGTTAAACAAATCAGAAAAAGCATATGTTGGATTTCATAATACAGGTTTAAAAGTGGAAGTTTCAAGGTTGGAATTTGTAACAGAAAATAACAATAGAACTTATGTGGTGCCTGAGATTTTTATAGGAGAACCTTTGAAATAAAAAATATTAATTGAGGAAAAAACGATGAACAAAGATAAATGTTTAGAACTTTTACGATATATTATTATAGGTTTACTTACAACATTATTAAATATATTTATTTATTATATTTGTGCTAATATATTGAATATTCATTATGTGATATCAACTATTATAGCATGGATAATAGCTGTTATATTTTCATTTTTTACTAATAGAGATTTTGTTTTTAAAAATAAAAAACGGGAAACAGGTTTCTTTAAAGAATTTAATATGTTTTGGACAACTAGATATTTAACAGGATTACTAGATGTCGGTATTATGTTTTTAGGAGTGAATGTTTTTAAGCAAAATGATACAGAAGTAAAAATTTTTTCAAATATAATAGGTACTATTTTAAATTATGTCATTACAAAATATCTAGTTTTTAGATAAAGATAATAAAATTAATATTAATTTAAAGAATTTTTTACTATGTAATTAGAGTTATAACCTCAAAAATACAAAGTTTAAATTCTTAAATATATTTTAAATAAGATTATATTAAGGAGAAAATATGAAATTATCAATAGTTATACCTTGTTATAACGAAGAAAAAAATATACCATTTTTACTAAAAAAATTTTCAGAAATAATTTCTAATGAAGATTTAGAAGTTATTTTAGTAAATAATGGGTCAACAGATAATTCTCAAAAAGTATTAGAGGAATTGATTCCAAATTATTCATTTGCAAGAACTGTTCTTGTTCCTGTTAATAAAGGGTATGGGTATGGAATTTTACAAGGATTAAAAGAAACTGAAGGGACTTTTGTTGGTTGGACTCATGCAGATATGCAAACGGATCTTGGGGATATTATAAAAGCTTATGGTATATTGGAAAAAGAAAATTGGGATGAAAAAATTTATGTAAAAGGTAGAAGAAGAAAAAGAACGTTTACAGAAAATTTTTTTACAATTGGATTATCTATTTTTGAAAGTATCTATTTAGGTACGTTTTTATGGGATATTGGAGGGCAACCTAATATATTTTGCAGGAAGTTTTATGAAACTTGGCAAAATCCTCCAAGTCATTTTGAACTAGATACATATTCGTTGTGTTTGGCCAAAAGAAGAAAGATGAAAATAATACGATTTAATGTTTTATTTCCGAAACGAAAACAAGGAGAATCAAGCTGGAATGCTAAAGGACTAATTCCAAAATTAAAAGAAGTAAAAAAAACTCTTAAAGCAAGTGTTGAACTAAAAAGAAAAGGACTTAAATAAATTAGAAAATAGGAGCTAAAAATGATAACTAAGAAATTAAAGAGGTCTGCTGAATATTATCCAAGAGACAAGGTAAGGTTATTTTTGACTATATTTTTTCTTGTAGCAGGAATAATACTTCCCTCCTTTGTTTCCATAAAAAACGGGGCTGACAGGGAGGTAGTGTCAAAACAGTACGAGCTGGATCTTGTAGGAGAGATTATCAGAGGCTCCTCTTTTCAGGAAAGAATATATATTCCAAAGCATGTAAAAAAATATGGAGTAATGTTTGCAACTTATAGAAGAAAAAATACTGGGAAAATAAAAATAGAGATTACCCAAGGTGACAGGAAAAGCACCGAAATAGTTGATGTTGCGAAAATAAAGGACAACGACTACCACTATTTAAATATAAGAAGCTTAAAGCCAGGAGAAGCAGTGCTTAGAGTTGAAGGTATCGACGGCACAATTGGAAATGCTGTTTCAATGCATAAGACAGCGGATATAATGTATAGCGAGATGATACAAAATGGAGAGCCTAGTCAGCGATCTTTTGTTCAGAAAATTTTATTTTCGGAATATAATGGGACTGTGAAAGGTCAGATTATATTTACAATACTGTCAGTTCTATGCTATATTTACTTCCTGAGCCTTCTATGGGATGAGGAAAGAAATAGCAGGAAAATATATATGACAACAGTCCTGCTGATTTATCTTGTGGTAGCTTCAAGAGCTCCAGTTTTGACTTTTAGGGTGGAACCTTTTGCTGAGCAGATATTTAACTTTCTGTATAATGCAAGGACATACGGCATCGTAAAAAATCTTACATTGATGGAGGGAGGCTATCTTCCGCTATTTCATAGGATAATAGCCTTGCTAATAGTAAAACTTGGATTTAATGCAAAGATAACAGTATATCTGATGTCAAATGTTGCAGTTTTGGTTGTGGGGATGATGGTGTCAGTATTCATGTTGAAGCCATACAGGAAATATGGGGATGTATTTTACAGATTTGTTGTCTGCATGGTATTTGGTGCATTTGGCATATCTTCCACATATATAGAGACACATACGTTTATAACGATGGCATATCTGAACATAGTGCTGCTGTTCTATATAAGTCTTTTAGATTTTAAAAAAATGAAGAGAAGCAGATACATATTGTTAATGGTGCTTGTTTTTCTTTTGACGCTATCAAAGTTTCTGTATGTCGTGCTTCTGCCGATAAGTGTGGTGCTATTAGTTTTTATGTGGAAGAAGCTGGCAAACAGGGAGAAGATATGTTTGGGGTTAGTTTCGCTGGCATCTGTTATACAAATTTTGTATACTTATATACATGTCAAAGATTGGAAAATAACAGATGAATCAGTTACTTGGAAAATAGTTGGACGTGGAACAGTAGTAAATTTAAGACCTACAAGTCAATTAAAAATATCAGAATTTATGAATACAGTTTTACATCAAACAGTACAGCAATTTATAAATATTTTTAATTCTGGGGTAGATTCATCAGAGAATATTTTAAATTTAAACATTCTACATTTAATAATTTTTTTGATAGTTTTAATATTTTTGATACGATTGGTAATTAGAATTAGAAGCAGAGAAGGTGTTATTATTTTGTGCCTTTTGGGTGTAGCTTTTGGTATTCCGAGTATAAATGCACTGTCGAGAATATGGAATGGGGACTTTGAATTATGGAGCAGTTCTATAGGAGCAATAAATATATGGCATTCCATATTAATAAAGGTGTCGATACTGTCAATACTAGTCCTAATACCGTATATTATAACAAAAAATAGTATACTTAGAAAAACTGATATAAATAGATATTTATCATATATATTAATAGCCTTTCTGATAATCAGATTTTCCCCTTTTAAAAACAATACTGTATTTAATAGTGATGAAATGGCTTCAGACTGGTCAATATACTCAAAATTTTATGATTCAAAAAAATATTTGATACCTGTTGAGCCTTATTTTATATCAGAAAATGAAAAAATATCATATATAGGAAAAAAATCAGAAAATTTTGCAATAGAAAATTTTCAAGGGAAAAAATATTTTTCTAATGAGTTAGCTAATACGGAAGTAATAACAGGAATCAATCTTCCACATCCGATGAAAATAGAATATTTATATGTGAAAAGGGCGAGAGACTATAACTTTGGAAAAACAAGAGTAATAGGTTATAATCAGAAAGGGGAGAGAGTACTGGATTTATTGCAGTTAAACAAATCAGAAAAAGCATATGTTGGATTTCATAATACAGGTTTAAAAGTGGAAGTTTCAAGGTTGGAATTTGTAACAGAAAATAACAATAGAACTTATGTGGTGCCTGAGATTTTTATAGGAGAACCTTTGAAATAAAAATATATAGATGTATATTTTAGAACTAAAAAGCAGATTAATATTTTTTTATGTTTTAAACATAGCAATTTTAAAAGCTCAAGTAGATAATATGACACTCTATTTAATAAATTTATTATATAAGGAGAAAAAATATCGTGAATCACAATAATGTAAAAATAGGAAAAGAAATTATTAATGAATCAAAAAATAATACACATTTATTTTATGTAGATGTAATAAAAGTATTGGCAGCATTAATTATAATAATGATTCATTTAAATGCGAATGCTGCATTTAGAAATAAGGAAGCTCCATTATTAGCGAATTTGCATTATTTCAAAGTTTATTTAGGAGATATTGGTGTTTCATTATTTATAATTATATCGGGATTAACACTTTCTCTTACTAATAGAGAAAATTTTTCTATAAAAAAATTTTTTAAAAAACGAATTTTAGCAATTTATCCTTCCTTTTGGATAACATACCTTTTTGTAGCAATTATAACAGTGTTTATTTTAAATAAAACTATAGGTGATGGACATTATTGGAAAATTATTTTAACTATTTTAGGATTGGATGGTTTCTTTTTGTATAAAATGTCTAGTTTTTATTTAGTTGGAGAGTGGTATACAGGATTTATAATTATTACTTATTTGTTTTTTCCAGTTTTATTTTGGTTTGGAAATAAAAAGCCGTTGACTACTTTTATAGGAATACTATTAATGTCAATAGTTTTGCATATAAATTATAAATTTTTATTTAAAATGCTTGAAAATTGCAATCCTTTGATGCGGTTATTAGATTTTTATTTTGGAATGATGATGACGTTATATATTTCTAAAAAACAAAGAATTAGAAATTCTTTGAGAGTATTGTCAATATTTTATTTGTTATTTTATAAATTGTTTTTTAAAATATTACCATATCAATTTCATATGATTTTAGTTGGAATTTCTATATTTCTTATTTTAGAGTTTTTAATTACAGCTTTTAAATTATCAAAAATACATTTATTTGCTAAAAAAATTAGTTATTTTGCACAATATACTTTTTTAGCTTTTTTAATACATCATCAAATAATAATTTATTTTTATGATAATATTCCTGAATTAGTAATGGGAAATAAAATAATGAAGTTTTGTGTTTTTTTATCAGTTGTCGTATTGAGTTTTGGATATGCGATTATAGTTTTACCTTTAGTAAAATATTTTACTAAACAGTTTAAAAGTATACTTAAAATATAAAAAATAATAAATAGAAAGGTGGAATTTTTATGAAAATATTAGTAACAGGAGCTGCTGGATTTATAGGTTCCCAACTCGCATATAGATTGTGGAAAAATGGAGATGAACTTATACTTATAGATAATTTTTCTTATGGAAAAGAAGATAATCTTATTTTTTCAGATCATGATTTTAGAGATGAAATAATTAGAATGGATATTAGAGATAGAGAGGGTATAGAATCGCTATTAAAAAATGGCGATGTAGATTATGTTTATAATATTGCAGGAATAGCACCACTTCCAGATTGTCAGTCTAATCCGCAAGAAGCGATAGATGTTAATACAACAGGTTTTGTAAATATTTTAGAAAATAGTAGAAAATTTGGAGTAAAAAAAGTAATTCAGGCAAGTACAAATGCAATCTATGAAAATGATAAAAATTTTCCAACTAAAGAAGATAAATTTGAACTTCCTACTTTAATTTATCCAAATACTAAATATGTTGCAGAAAGATTTGCTCAATCTTTTTGTGATACTTATGGAATGAATGTTACTTGTATTCGTTTTGCAAATGTTTATGGACCCCATATAGATTGTCTAAGAAAACAGCCGCCTTTTGTCGCTTATATGATTAGAGAGCTTTATTATGATAGAACGCCGATTTTCCATTCTGATGGGAATCAAAGAAGAGATTATATATATGTAGACGACCTTATAGACTTAGCGGTTGCTGTTCAAAAAGGAGAAGGATTTGACTGTGTCAATTGTTCTTCATTGACAAATTATTCTGTAAATGAAATGTATGAAATTACTTCTAAAATAATGGGAAAAAATATTAAAGCAGAATATGCTGATGACGCTCATTATTGGGAAAAATATCCTGAGCTTTATGAAGGTTTTTATAAAATAAAAGATTCCATCTTAAAAGAAGAAATTAATAAATATTCACTTTGTGATAATACCTATGCTAAAACTAAATACAACTGGGAACCAAAAGTGGATATTAATGAAGGACTTAAACGTGTGATAGAAAATGAATGTGAATTATTAAGTCAATTAGATAAAATATAAGGAGATTAAAAATGTCAAAAATAAATTTAATAATGCCTATGGCTGGAGGAGGAACAAGATTTAAAAAAGAAGGAATAATGTTACCTAAACCATTAATAGAATTAGATGGACATCCTTTTTTCTTTTGGGCAACACAATCAATTGCAAAATTTATTGATATTGATAATTTGATTTTTGTAGTATTGAAAGAACATATTGAAAATTATAATATAGATAAAGAAATTTTGAAATATTATCCAAATGCAAAATTACAAGTTATTGATGAGGTTTTAAATGGAGCGGTTTTAACATGTCTAGAAGGAGTTAAACTAGTTGATAATAATAATCCTATTCTATTTAATGATTGTGACCATTGCTTTACATGCAATTCATTTTATGATTTTAGTTTGAAAAATAATGATGATGTAGATGGGGCAATTTTGACATTTACTTCTAATAATCCAAGATTTAGTTATATTGAAATAAATGATGCTGGAAATGTAAAAAGAACTATGGAAAAAAAAGTGATAAGTGACAAAGCAATTTGTGGAGCTTACTATTTTAAAAATAAAGATGTTTTTGAGAAATCAGCTAAAGAATACTTGGATAATTGTAGATATGATGAATATTTTATTAGTGGAATATATAATATTATGGCTGAAAAAAATATGAAGATAAAATATTTTTTAACTGATTTACATGTATCATTTGGAACTCCTGAAGAGTATAAGGAAGCTAAAAATTACGATTTTAAAGAATTAATATAAGTAAAGAGGAGAAAGAAAAATGAGCATAGTGTTGTTTATTATTGCTGCAAGTACTTTGTGTTTAGCACAAATAATAAGAGTTTTAAGATGGAAAATGTTTATTGAAGTTTACGAAGAGCCTAGACGTAGAAACTTGATTCAAGCTTTAGCATTTGGGAATTTAATAAATTTAATTTTTCCTTTTAGGATAGCAGGAGATTTGTTTAGAGCAGTATATTCAGGTAAAAAAATGAAAAATAAATACGCCTTTTCATTATCGACAGTTATAGTAGATAGAATATTGGATGTTATAATGGTTGGAATTATTTTTTCAATATTTATGTTTAAAATTTCAAATAGACAAATTGAAAAAAGTTTTGTATTTTATATCCTATTTTCGATTTCTATAGTAGTTGTTTTAGTTTTAGTTTACGGATTAAAAAAATATATAAAAATAATTTCATTAAAAATAGCCTCATTATTTAATCAAAATATAGAGCTTAACTTTTTAAAATTTATGTGGTCACTAATATGGAATTTTAAAGATATTTTTAAGAAAATCAATAAAATAAGAATGGTATCATTGACAATATCAATGTGGCTAATTTACTTATTTTCCTACTATGTTTTTTCGTTATTTTTAATGATGAAAGGGTATAATTTTAAATTAGTAGACATATTTATTATATTTTTTTCAAATGATACTTTTGGAGTAAATCAATTGGCAATAATGTCTAAAATACCAGTATTATTTTATGCTTACATCTTAATTTCAATAATAGAAATGTTAATTATTTCCATAGCTTTTAAAGAAAAATTTTCTTACATGGCTAAAAATCAAAAAAATGAAATATATTTGAACTTATTACCTAATCAAAATAATAAAGAAAAATTGCAATTTTTAGAGAAATATTTTATGGATAATGATAAGACTTATATAGAAAATTATTTAAAAATAAATCAAAATATCAATATTATAAGAGATTTTTCTGCAGGTTCAAATGCAACAACAATGTTATGTATGAAAAATGATAAAATGTTTTATAGAAAATATGCTTTTGAGGATAGAGAAAAGTTATATGATCAAGTGGTTTGGATTGAAAAAAATGATAGAAGAGGATTACCGTTACCCAAAATTATTGAACAAGAAAAAACAAGTGAATATTGTTATTATGACATGCCTTATGATTCTAATGCAATAGTTTTATTCGAATATGCTCATTCAATGCCGTATGAAAAAGGTTGGAGCATAATGAAAAAAGCCTTGGAATCCTTAAATGAATTTGTTTATACAGAGAATGTTAGAAAATCAGATAAAGAAACAATAGATAAGTATATTGATTCTAAAGTTACAGCAAATGTAGAAAAAATATTAGAAGCATCTGCTATAAAAAAATTATCAAAATACGATGAAATAATTATAAATGGAAGATCATATAAAAATTTATCTTACTATTTAAAATATTTATCAAATGAATATCTTTATGAAATATTTAAAAATGATACATATTCAGATTTACATGGCGATTTGACAATTGAAAATATCGTTTGTACAAGAGGAAAAAATCAAGAAGATGATTTTTATATAATAGATCCTAATACAGGAAATGTCCATGATTCTGCTAATTTAGACTATGGGAAATTATTACAGTCGATTCATGGTGGATATGAATTTATGATGAAAACTTATGATGTTAGTCTTGAAGAAAATAAAATCAATTTTCTCTTTACTAAATCGCATACTTACGTTTATTTTTATAAAAAATTAAATGAATATATGAATTCTAAGTTTAGTAAAGAGCAAGTTAGAAGTATTTATTTTCATGAAATAATACACTGGTTAAGATTAATGCCTTATAAAATAAGAAAAGATAGTGATAGAGTGCTAATATTCTATTCAGGTTTATTAATGGTTCTAAATGATGTTATAGAAATGTATGGTGATAATGATGAAAAAAAATAAATTGATTTTATGTGATTTAGATGGTACTTTATTTGATACTACAAAAGTAAATTTTTATTCTTATAAAGAAGCATTAAATGAAATAGACTATGATATGGATTATGATTTTTTTATAAAAGAATGTTATGGAAAACATTATAAGGAATTTCTTCCTAAAATGGGACTAAATGAAAATGAAATGGAAATTGTTCATAAAATTAAGAAAAATACATACAATAGACATTTAAATGTTGCTAAAATTAATACTCATTTATTCAATATGCTTGAATCATTAAAAAAAGAATATCATATAGCATTAGTAACAACAGCCTCTCAAAAAAATAGTAAGGAAATTCTTGATTTCTTCAATAAAAGAGAATTATTTGAATTAATTATTGCTGCAGAAGATGTTGAAAATAAAAAGCCGAATCCAGAAGGATTTATTAAAGCCATGACTTATTTTAATATAAATCCAGAAGACACTTTAATTTTTGAAGACTCAGATGTCGGTATAGAAGCAGCTATTAAAAGTAAAGCAAATATATTCAAAGTTGAAATATTCTGATTTAAAAAAGAAGGAAAATTATGAAAATACCTGCAACTGTAATCTGGTATAATCCAGACGATGAAAATATAAAAAATATAAGGACATACATTGATTATGTGGAAAAATTATACATAATTGATAATTCTAAAGAAAATAATAAAAAGTTAGCTGATAGTTTAAATAATTTAAAAACGGAGTATATTTATAACGATAAAAATTTAGGAATTGCAAAAGCTTTGAATTTGGCTTGTGAAAAGGCAGCTAATGATAATTTTGAATGGCTATTGACTATGGATCAGGACAGTTCATTTGATTCTAATAGTATAAAATCTTATTTTAGAACTTTTGAGAAGATGACAAAAAATAATGTTGGTATTATTTCTCCTAGGCATATTTTAAAAAATGATATAGATAAATCTAGCGATGATAACGAATCTGTTGAGATTGATCATGTGATGACTTCAGGAAATTTATTAAATTTAAAAATATGGGAAGAAATTGGAAAATTTGATGAAAACCTTTTTATTGATGAGGTTGATAGTGAAATATGCTTTAGAATAATAGAAAGTGGATATAAGGTCATTCAATTAAATAAAATACGAATGTTTCACGAATTGGGAAATCTCGAGAAAAGAAACTTTTTTACAAGAAAAATTTCTGTTTTAAACCATAATCATATAAGAAAATATTATATTATGAGAAACAAATTTTACATGTTAAAAAAATATAAAAAATATAGATTAAGATATATTTACTATATTTTGAATGATTTTTTTAAAGTTATTTTTTATGAAAAAGATAAGTTGAGAAAATTGAAATATATGTTTAAGGGAATTACTGATTTTATGAAGAATAAGATGGGTGAACTGGATGATAGAAAATAAAAGAATTGATATTCTTATGGCAACCTATAATGGCGAGAAATATTTAGTTGAACAGCTTGATTCCATTATTAATCAGACATATCGTAATTGGAATCTACTGATACGTGATGATAATTCGACAGATAAAACATTGGAAATTATACAAAATTATCATAAAAAGGATAAAAGAATAAAAATTTTAAAGGATAATAAAGGAAATCTTGGAATAGTGCGGAATTTTGAAGAGCTATTAAAAAGTTCGGAATCTGAATTTATAATGTTTTCTGATCAAGATGATATTTGGGTTGAAAATAAACTAGATATGTATTTAAAAATGATAGAAAAAATTAAAAATAAGGGATTTATGATTCATTCTGATGCTATCTTGTTTGATAAAAATAAATCCAATATTTTAAAAGATACTTTTATTTCTAAAAAAGCTATAAATAAAGGACTAGAAAATGTATTTTTTAACTATTTTGTACAAGGTGCTACTATCCTAATTTCAAAAGAAATAAAGAATTTTATTTTACCTTTTCCTAAAGAAGTTTATTTGCATGACAGATATATTCATCTTATCTCAGAATTATTTTTTGAGAGAATATTCGTTAATAAGGCATTAATATATTATAGACAACATGGAGATAATCAGATTGGAGCTAAAAATACTGTAAGAGAGCTTTTGTCAAAAAGATACTTTGATGAGAGGGACAGACAGCTGATAAAAGTTATTTATAATAAATATGGCAGTTTGTTGACAGAGGATAAGAGAAAATTAATTGAAGAATATTTTAAAATAACAGATATAGAAAAGAATAGATTCAATAGATTTTTAAATTTAAAGAAATCTAAAATTAGTATCCCGTTGAAGAAACAAATTTCTTTTATAGTAAAAGGTTAAAACAAAGGACTGGACTTATTCCAGTCTTTTTTGTATAATATAACAAAGCCTATTGTAAAAATTTATGGAGATACTTCACTTAGGTTTTAAATTTGTGTAATGACTAGTTATTTTATACTTTTTTCTATTTAAATAGAAGAAAATTAGTTAAAATTATTTTTTAAATAGGACTAGTATTAAAAAGATTTCTATAACGAGAAGGGAGAATAAGTTGAATAAATATTCTCAAAATAATAAATTAAAAATACTTTTAACAGGTTCTAATGGTCAATTAGGATATGACTTACAAAAACTATTTGATAATCTGAATATAAAATATGTAGCAACTGATTATCAAGAGCTTGATATAACAGATAGTGGGAATTTACAAAAATTTTTTGAAAAAAATAATGATTTTACACATATAATAAATTGTGTTGGATATAATGATGTAGATAAAGCTCAAAATGATAATAAAACATTTTTATTAAATGAAAAAGCTCCACAAAAATTAGCAGAATTTGCAAAAAAAATAAACGCAATATTTGTTACTTATTCGACGGATTTTGTATTTGATGGAAAAAAAGAAATTCCTTATATTGAAGATGATGTCCCAAATCCACTTTCTAAATATGCAATTTCAAAATATGAAGGAGAAAAAGCCGTTTTAACTGATTGGGAAAAATCATTTGTAATAAGAACTTCATGGCTTTTTGGTAAAAATGGAGAGAATTTTAATACACAGGTCATCAACTGGAGCAAGACTCGTGATAAATTAAGTATTGTTGATGATCAGATTTCCGCACCTACTTATTCAAAAGATTTGGCAGAATTTTCATGGAAATTGATACAAACTGAACAGTTTGGATTGTATCATATTACAAATAATGGAATTGCCAGCAAATATGAACAGGCAAAATATGTGCTTGAAAAAATAGGTTGGAAAGGAACACTTGAAACTGCGAAAACAGAAGATTTCAATCTTCCTGCCAAAAGACCTCATTTTTCAAAATTATCTTCCGAAAAGGTGGAAAGACTTCTTGGAGAAAGGATCCCAGACTGGAAAAGTGGAATTGACAGATATTTAGAGGAAATAGAAATAATTAAAAAGTAATATAAAAAGGAATATGCTTCTATATGTTGATTAGAAAGATATTCCTTTATTTTTTATATAACTTTAAATTCCAGCGAGGCAAATTTTAATTCATCACTATCTCCTTTGGAAATTATAGAGATCTTTCCTCTTCTGTCTACACGAAGGAATTTATATTCTTTATCTAAAAATTTCCCATTTTTCTTGATTAATATTTTCTTATTTTTTAGGTAACTGTTTTGATTTACAACCATTAATATATTTTCCCATTTTTTGTTAAGATTATGAAATTCATTTTCAAAGGTTGATACTACATCTTCTATTATATTTTGTACTGAATGAGTTTTTCCAGTAATTTCTACAAGTGAAACGGCTTTTTCACGGAATATTCCAAAATCGGTGTTATTAACATTTATTCCAATTCCTACTATTATATATCCTCTTACTTTTTCGCATAGAATTCCACATATTTTTTTATTTTCATAATAAATATCATTTGGCCATTTAAAAGTCAGTTTTTCGTTATTTTTTATATAGTTTTTAAGAATTTTGTAAACAATGTAGCCAGCAAAAATTGTTATTTTTTCATCTAATTCAGAATTATTATCTGCAACAGCAAAGGAGAAGAGTGCGGCTCCTTCATTTGAAATCCACACGCTTTCTCTTTTTCCTTTACCATCTGTCTGCTTCTTTGCTACGATGACTTCAAATTCTTCTATTCTTAATTGTCGCCTTAAATAAGTATTTGTTGAATTTATTTCATCAAAAAATTTAAATTTCAAAGATTTACCTCTTTCTGCTTATCTGATTTTAAAATTTAATTTTATAATCACTAACTTAATCTTGGGAATATAAATATTCCGTAAACTGGGCCTGCATGGGCTCCAATTACTGCTCCAATTTCTCTATTTAATATTAATGAACTTACTTTTGGATTATTTTCCACTTCTGAATAAATTCTTACTACATTTTCAAGTTCTGTTGGAGTTCCTCCCCATCCACTCATAAGAACGACACTTTGTTTTTTACTTTCACGCTCAATGTATTTTTCAATGTATTTTTGTGCATTGCGTTCACCTAGAACTTTTTTCTCAACAGTAACTTCTCCTTGATTTATTGTAAGAATAGGCTTCATATTTAATGCACCTGCGATTGTTGAACTTGCCTTTCCGATTCTTCCACCTTTTTCAAGATATTTCAAGTCTGGAATAATCATAAGAAGTTTTCCTTTGTTTCTAAAGTTATTTACCCAGTTGATGATTTCAGTAAAGCTTTCACCTCTTATAGATTTTCCTGCAGCACCTAATACAAGGAATCCCTGCAGCAATGAAGCTCCTAAACTGTCAATCAGTTCGATGTCATTTTCTCTATTTGTCAAGCTTCTTCCAACTTTAGCGGCTTGTATTGTCCCGCTTAGTTTTGAAGACGGATGAATTGAGATGATTTTTTTGTATCCTTTTTCAAATAGTTTGTTGTAGGCGTTTAAAAAGTCCTGTGGCGATGGCTGTGATGTCTTTATTGTTGCATCATTGTTAAGCATTTCGTGCCAAAATTCAGATTTTGTAATTTCTATTCCGTCTCTGTAAAGTTCACCATTTATATCAATTTTCAAAGGTACAATTTTTATTGGCAGCCCTTCAATATCTTCATATGTCAAGTCTGATACAGAATCTGTCAGAATAGCTATTTCAGGCATATTAGGGTCTTTATTTTCAATGTACAGGTAATAATAGTAATTTTCTTGATTTCCATTAATAATAGCAGTCTTTATTCCAGATAATTTTTCTTCAATATTTTTTTGTGATTCTTCATCTTTTTCATTTCCACTTACTACAACAGCTGTTATTGTATTTTTAGTTACTAAATCAGCTAATATTGTGTCTGTAATATCCTTTAATGATTTTTTTGCATATTTTATTTTTCCATTTACAAGTGCTATAAAATCATCTTTTGTTATTGTCAAGTCTTCTACTTTTGTATCTCTTACAGCTTTTGTGATTTCCACAGAATAGTTTCTTGCGGCAGATTCTTTTACTTCATCGATGTCATTTTCCTTGTTTTTTAAGAAATAATATCCATCAAGCATTGTCTTGGTATCTAGAACCATTACCGTTTTTTGAGATTTTTCGGCTGCCATTTTAGCTGTTGTAATGACATTTTTATTATTTGGCAAGACATAGACGTTTTCTTTTTCAGTTTTGTCAATTGCATTTAGTATTTCCTGAACACTTGGATTTTTACTTTGCCCTCCAAGAATTACAACATCTGCACCGATTTTTAAAAATTCATCTTTCAAGTTTTCAGAATCAGCCAAAATTACAAACGCAGATTTTGTTTTATCAATTTTTGGATTTACAAAGATCTTAGCTTCATCCCGTTCACTAAAAATTTGAAGATTATCGTGCTGCAATTTCATATTTTCTATCTTCATTTTTTCAAGAGGCCCATATTCAAGCGCTATCTCCATTGCTTTTCCAGGATGGTTGGTATGAATGTGAGTCTTGAATTTTTTGGAAGTTTGTGCAAATACTGCAGAATCTCCTAATTCAAGCACACGCTTTTTATATTCTTCCGTGTCAAAGTCTCCGTTTAGGATAATGTATTCTGTACAATATTGAAAATGTATGCTTTCAGGATCGTGATTAATATTTGCTATTGTTTTATCAAATTCATTTTCTTTAACCTGAGCCTTTTGTAATTCAACTAGCAGATTCAGTTCAGTTGCAACTTTATAGAATCCTTCAAAAAAGAAGAACAGTCCCTTTCCTCCAGCATCAACTACTCCAGCCTCTTTTAATTTTGGCAGTAGTTCAGGCGTTTCTTCTACTGCTTTTTCTCCAGCCACAACAATTTCTCTTAGAAATTCTACTAAATCTTCAAATTTATCTGCACATTCCATAGCTTTTTCAGAAATTTTTCTAATAACTGTCAAAATCGTTCCTTCTATCGGTTCGCTTACAGCACTATAAGCAGTTTCCTTAGCACTCAAAAGAGCTTCAGCGACATCTTTTGGAAGTAATTTAACTTTATCTCCAATACCTTTTAAAAATCCTGTAATTACTTGTGATAAAATTGTTCCAGAATTTCCTCTAGCTCCCATTAATACAGCCTCTTCAACTACTTCTATTAATTCAGGCATTTTTATTTTATCATCTGTTTTTTCTTCCAGATCATTTATCATTGAATTCAATGTCATTGACATATTGCTTCCTGTATCTCCGTCAGGCACAGGATAAACATTTAGTTCGTTTAATAGCTCCTCATGTTTTGTAACCCATTTTCCTCCGCCAATGAATACTAGTTTTAGTCTCTTGGCATCTAGATATTTTATTGCCATTATTTCCTCCTAAAAAATAATTTTTTGATTAAATTTTTCTTTTATATTATTTGACATTTGCCAAAAATTTTTGAAATAAATTTTCTCTTTTTAAAATAGTTTCTATGAACTCCCTTACAGCTCCTTCTCCACCATTTTTTGTTGAAACAAAGTCAGCAATTATTTTTGCTTCATTTACTCCATCTAACGGTGTCCCTGAAAAACCAGATTTTTTCATAATTTTTATATCATTGAGATCATCACCCATATAGGCGATTTCTTCTTTTTGAAGACCTGATATTTGCATTATTTCATCTAAAATAACAGTTTTTTCTGAAATGCCTTGATACAAGTATTTTATGTTTAATTTTTCGGCACGCTTTTTTAACAGTTCTGATTCTGCACCTGTAATAATTCCAAATTCAATGCCTAATTTTTGTGCATTTAAAATAGCGTAACCATCTTTTACATTGAATTTCTTTAATTCTTCTCCGCTATTTCCAAGGTAGATACCACCATCAGTAAGTGTTCCGTCTACATCAAGTAAAATTAATTTTATCATTTTCTCTCCATTTTTTATTTTACAGTTTACTAGTATTATACCATAATATATGCTTATTGTTCAAATTTATTTTGTAAAAATCAAGCTGAAAATTATTAAACAAAAAGTGTTAATGAATTATTTTGGAGTATGGCTGTAAATTTTGACTATTAAGCTGATTTGAAGAATGATGCAATTTTTACTTCATAATAGTATTATTTCTTTATAACAAATTTAATCTTTCGTAGAATATTCTTTTAATTATTTTTTTATGAAGGTCATTGACTTTCGCCAAAAATGTGGGATAATATTAATGTAGGGAGAAAATAATGTTGAATATTATAGACGATTATTATATAGAAAAATAAAAAAATCAATTATAAAGTTGCGATTTTTTAAAGTTAAGATTAGATTTTTTATGTTAACTATTCCAAGTAGAATCATTATAAATTTAATGTTACCCTCCAAAATTCAAAATCAAGATATTTAAAATTAATATTATTTTGTCTTTCCCTACTTAATTGTAGGGATTTTTTGTTTTTGAGTCTATAAAGAATCAAGTGTTTTTTAATAATGTAATATGCCTTCTAGTCATTTATTTTAAGATTATACTTAAATGTCTTTATATTAAACTAAAGTAATAAAATATTAATCATTAAACCTGAAAATATAAGATGCCAAATAAATTTAATCAATAAAATAAAAAAATATTAAAATTTTCTGGAATATGGAGGAAGCGATATGAAAAAATTGACAAAGGATCTTGAGAAATTAGGAATTGTAAATGTGGCGAAAATCTACAGGAATTTAACACCTTCTGAACTTATTGAGCATGCATTAAGCCGTAAGGAAGGTACACTGTCTGAAACAGGAGCTTTAGTTGTAACAACAGGGAAATATACAGGGCGTTCACCTAAAGACAAATATATTGTTGATACCGCTGGTATTCATGATAAGATTGCCTGGGGGAATGTAAATAAGCCTATTGAAAAAGAAAAATTTGATTCTATTTATAACAAGCTGATTGCATATTTGCAAAATCGTGAAATTTTCATATTTGATGGAATGGCAGGAGCAGATCCAACTTGCAGACGAAAATTTAGAATAATAAATGAACGGGCAAGCCAGAACTTATTTATCCATCAATTGCTAATACGCCCAACAGAAGAAGAGCTAAACGATTATGGACACGCTGATTTTACAATAATCGCAGCTCCAGGCTTTAAATGCAATGCTAAAATCGATGGAATAAATTCATCTGCTGCAATAATTATTGATTACGAAGCAAGAGTTGGTATTATTTGTGGAACAGAGTATTCTGGAGAAATTAAGAAAAGTGTATTTTCAATAATGAACTTTGTAATGCCTGAAATTGATGTACTTCCTATGCACTGTTCTGCTAATATGGATCCAAGAACTGGTCAAACTGCTGTATTTTTTGGACTTTCAGGAACAGGAAAAACTACTCTTTCAACAGATCCTAACCGTAAGTTAATTGGAGATGATGAACACGGATGGTCTGATCACAGCATTTTCAACTTTGAGGGAGGATGCTATGCTAAATGTATAAATCTTGATCCAGAACATGAGCCTGATATTTACAATGCAATAAAATTTGGAAGCCTTGTGGAAAATGTTGTAATGAATCCTAAAACACGTGAATTTGACTTTTATGACAAGAGCTTGACAGAAAATACGAGAGTTGGCTATCCGATTAATCATATAAAAAATGCACAAATTCCAGGGATTGGAGGGATTCCAAGCGTTGTAATATTTCTTACAGCAGATGCGTTTGGAGTTTTACCGCCTGTTTCAAGACTTTCAAAAGATGCGGCAATTTACCATTTTGTGACAGGATTTACTTCTAAGCTTGCTGGGACAGAACGTGGAATTACAGAACCGCAGCCTACATTCTCAACTTGCTTTGGAGAACCGTTTATGCCATTAGATCCGTTAGTTTATGCAGAAATGCTAGGTAAAAAAATAGAACTTCACAATACAAAAGTATTTTTAATAAACACAGGATGGTCTGGCGGACCTTATGGTGTTGGAAACCGTATGAACTTAAAATACACAAGGGCAATGGTAACTGCAGCGTTAAATGGAGAACTGGATGAAGTTGAATACAGACACGACGATATTTTCAATCTAGAAATTCCACAATATTGTCCAAATGTTCCAAGTGAACTTCTAAATCCAGTAGATACATGGGCAAATAAAGAAGCATATGGAGCAGCTGCAAGAAAGCTGGCAAAAATGTTTAGAGAAAATTTTGCAGCAAAATATCCGAATATGCCAGAACATATTGTAAATGCAGGTCCAATGTATTTTGAATAAATATGTTGATAGACAGTTCAGTAATATTCCGGCAGTTAATATTAACTACTTAATTTTCAGTCAATTTTAAAAGTTTTGGGAGATGCTTAACTGTCTATTTTATAACAATTTTTAAATGTTTACTAAAATATGGAGGTTTTTATGGGAAAGGTAAAAATAACGGAAACATCGTTAAGGGATGGACATCAATCACTTATGGCGACAAGAATGACTACTGCCGAAATGCTTCCAATAATAGAAACTATGGATAAAGTCGGGTATTATGCAATGGAAGTCTGGGGTGGAGCAACTTATGATGCAGCAATCAGATTTTTGCATGAAGATCCGTGGGAAAGATTAAGAGAAATCAGAAAAAGGGCTAAAAATACAAAACTTCAGATGCTGCTAAGAGGACAGAACTTGCTTGGTTATCGGCATTATGCAGATGATATCGTGGATAGATTCGTTGAGCTTTCGATAAAAAATGGAATTGATATAATTCGTACATTTGATGCTTTGAATGATACGAGAAATATAAGGCAGGCATCAGAAAGTACAAAAAAATATGGAGGACACAGCCAGCTTGCTATCTGTTATACAATTAGCCCTGTTCATACGATAGAATACTATAAAAAACTGGCTTTGGAAATGCAGAGCATGGGGGCAGATTCTATTGCAATAAAGGATATGTCGGGAATTTTATTGCCAAATGTGGCTTATGAACTTGTAAGTGAACTAAAAGAGATTTTGAATATACCACTTGAACTGCATACTCACGCAACAGCGGGACTAGCCGGAATGAGTACATTAAAAGCTATTGAAGCTGGAGTGGATATTGTGGATACAGCAATTTCACCTTTTGGAAGCGGAACTTCACAGCCACCTACAGAATCGCTTGTTAGAACCTTGC
>ERZ772924.213-NODE-213-length-28688-cov-116.295393_pt1 | contig 28688 bp, 30 predicted proteins | sample MGYA00512116_ERZ772924 | MGnify/ENA primary metagenome ERZ772924 (study PRJEB29015, sample SAMEA2737920) | human oral metagenome | biome: human oral; feature: human-associated habitat; material: dental | place: China | collected 2134 ...
AGGCCACGGGGGCCCAGCACGCGGGCCACACGACCCACCTTAGCCATCTGGTCGGGGGTGGCGATTGCCACGTCGAAGTCGGTCCAGCCTTCAGTGATCCGGGCAATCAAATCGTCGGAGCCGACCACATCGGCACCGGCGGCCTCAGCCTCGGTGGCCTTCTCGCCAGCGGCGAACACGACAACGCGCACGGTCTTACCGGTGCCGTTCGGCAACGACACGGTACCACGCACCAGCTGGTCGGCCTTGCGGGGGTCAACACCCAGGCGAATAGCGACATCAACGGAGGCATCAAAATTCTTCGAAGAGGTCTCCTTGACCAACTGAGCGGCCTTCAACGGGGTGTACAGCCGACCCTTGTCCAGCTTCTCTACCAGTGCCTTATAGGCTTTTGATTTTTTGCTCATAATGTCTTACATCCTTGAAATTTGTGGTGAAAGATATGTGGTGGAACGGGCCGAAGCTGGCCCTCCCACAGGAATATTTTTAGCCCTCGACCTCGATGCCCATGGACCGGGCAGTACCGGCAATAATCTTTGCGGCAGCATCAATATCGTTGGCGTTGAGGTCTTCCAGCTTGGTTTGGGCGATTTCCCGCACCTGGTCCATGGTGACCTTGCCCACTTTTTGGGTGTGTGGAACGCCGGAGCCCTTCTGCAACCCGGCGGCCTTCAGCAGCAGTTTAGCGGCGGGCGGGGTCTTCAGTTTGAAGGTGAACGACCGGTCTTCGTACACGGTGATTTCCACCGGCACCACATTGCCGCGCTGGGATTCTGTGGCCGCATTATAGGCCTTGCAGAATTCCATGATGTTCACGCCATGCGCACCCAGGGCCGGGCCAACAGGCGGAGCAGGGTTCGCCGCACCGGCTTCGATTTGAAGTTTAATGAGGCCAGAGACCTTTTTCTTGGGGGCCATGATGTTACCTACTTCCTTGATAACAGGCCACGGATTATGGCAATTCCGCAGCCTGTCCGGATGCCTGCGCTACGCAAGCCACCGGGAAACAACGATCGAAAACGCATGACATTCACAAACATGCACACGCAATCGAACATCCTATAGCAAACCCCAGCTTGCACCCAAATTCTGGGTTTTCTAGTCGATCTTCTTAATCTGGTCAAACGTCAAATCCACCGGTGTTTCCCGACCGAAGATCGACACCAACACCTCAACCTTGCTGTTTTCCGCATCAATCTTCGAAATAGTTGCCGACACCGACGCCAACGGCCCTTCCAGAATGGTGACGGCCTCGCCCACCTCATAATTGACCACAACCTTTGGCTTTGCCATATCCGTCGGCATGGCCACAACCTTCTCCCCTTCTGGGGTTTCACCAGCAGCCTGCGTGCTCTCTGCAACAGGCTTCGTGTCACGCGGCATGAGGAATTTCGCCACATCCCGTGGCTTCACCGGCGTCGCATTCCCCTCATTGCCCACGAATGACGTCACACCAGGGGTTTCCCGCACCACGGACCAGGCGTGGTCGTTGATGTTCATGCGCACCAGCACATAGCCGGGCAGTAACTTACGCTTGACGATCTTGCGTTTACCGTCACGGATTTCTAACGCCTGCTCCACCGGAACCACAACCTCAAAAATGGAATCCTCCACCTCTAGGGTTTGGATACGCATATCAAGGTTGGCCTTCACCTTATTTTCATAGCCCGAATAGCACTGGATGATGTACCACTGGCCCGGCTGTTTCTTTAGTTCGCGGATATATCGCCGCAACCGTACCTGGTACTCACCATCCTCATCGGTTTCGGTGGCCTCTGCGGTTTCTGCGGCATCGGCGGTTTCGGTGGCCCCTGGTTCAGGGGCTGCAGTTTCACCAGCCCCGTCAGACTTCACGGTTTCGGGTTTTTGCTCACCGGCCGGCGCCGACTGTGACGCTTCCGACGCTTCAGCTGCCTCGGACTCGGACAATTCGGACATGGCCGCGGCGAGGGAATCCTGAGTTTCTTCGCTCATGAGGGGTCTCCTGACATTCGTTGATTATTACTATGCTACCGCCCCCGCTTGTCGACGCTTTCCAGACGCCGCACCGGTGGGGTAAAAATTATCCCGCCGTTCCACAAGGAATTCGGCGGGATGCTATAGAAGCTATACGAATGATACTACCTATCGGACCAGTACCTTCTCAACTCCGATACCGGCGAGGAAATCCACACCAGCCACCAAACCAGTCAACAAGATCAAAAAGGCAAATACAATGATGGTGTAATTCAGCATTTGCCGGGCGGTCGGCCAAATGACTTTCCGCATTTCGGACACAACCTCGGGCATGAATGCCACAACTTTATTCTGGCGTGGCGCATCATCATCGTCATTGGCAACAACTTGTTTGCCCTTGTAAGTAGCAGTCGAGGTAGTACTCACCCCGGCCAGCTGACGCTTGCCCGTGGGGCGGGCACCCGCCCCGTGCTTTGGCTGATTCTCGCTCACGGCTCTCCTCGAATACGTTTTTATAAAGCGCTTTGACTATACCAAAAAACTAGCGGACCCCAATATCCACTAACCCCACCAACACCACATATGCAAAAAGGACACCCGCCATAATGGCAAATGCCCTTCAAGTGTGAAGCAGGGGCGACAGGACTTGAACCTGCAACCTACGGTTTTGGAGACCGTTGCTCTACCATTTGAGCTACGCCCCTATTTTTGGATAACAACCTATCCAGTAGCGATGGCGAGAATTGAACTCGCGACACAGCGATTATGAGTCGCTTGCTCTACCACTGAGCTACACCGCCCAACCGTTTACTTTTACGATCATGTACACAAGTCATAAAAGAAAACAGAGCCCCCTGACAGAATCGAACTGTCGACCTTTTCCTTACCATGGAAACGCTCTGCCGACTGAGCTAAGGGGGCTTAGCCTCATCGTTTTGCTCCGTTGAAGCTTTCAATACTGTACCCCGACCGTAGCGGTGAAAACAAATCACCAGTACACAACCTGTTTTACCCACCTTTAGCCTTTAAGATCACACATTATTACTGGCACACATGATCCATGTGAAAGCGCTGCAACACCAAAACCCCACCGCGGTAAATTTCGCGGTGGGGTTTTGGTGTTGGTTTTGGTGCTAGGTAGAAGATTCGAACTTCTGTAGGCAAACGCCGGCGGATTTACAGTCCGCTCCCTTTGGCCGCTCGGGCAACCTAGCGCGCTCTAGGAATTGTATTACCGATAGTGATAAAAGCACAAATCTCCAGGTTGGTGCCGATAACTACGCCTCGCCCCTATCCCACACGGGCCACCGTAACCCGAGCTAGCTGGCGTAAGGCCCGGGTGGTGGGATTGTCGGGGAGTTGGTCTAATTTCTCCTCCGCTTCGGCCAGGTACTGGTGGACGTCGGCAAGCGCTTTTTGCCGCCCATTGGAACGGGCCAGGAGTTGCAGTGCGCGATCCACGCTAGCGTCGTCGACAAGCGGACCGGTGAGTAGTTCCCGTAATTCCGCCCCCACCGGGGTGTCTTCCTGCAGCGCATACAGCACCGGCAGCGTGAACACCCCTTCCCGCAAATCGGTGCCAGGTGTTTTACCGGAATCCTCGGGGGTGGAAAAAATATCGATAATGTCGTCGACGATCTGGAACACCATGCCAACCGCGGCCCCCACCGCCTGCAAACATACCGCGGTTTCCATGTCCGCACCCGAATGCAACGCCCCAAGGTAGCCGGCGGCGGCAATCAGCACACCGGTTTTCTCGTTAATCACCTTCATGTAGTGCTCAATCGGATCACCGGTGCCGGGGCCTTCGGTTTCCCGCATTTGGCCGGTCACGAGCGCACCGAAGGTTTCGGCGAAATGCGCAACCGTGTCCACACCCAACTCGCTCATGATCCGAGAAGCATGCGCCAAGAGAATGTCCCCGGATAAGATCGCAACCGAGTTCGACCACCGCATGTTGGCGGAAGGCACGCCGCGCCGCATTTGAGCCTCGTCCATCACATCATCGTGGTAGAGGGTCGCCAAGTGGGTCATTTCCACCACCACGGCGGCTTTGAACACGTCCTCGCACATGGGCCGCGGGCCATAATTCGACGCCAACAACGTAAACATTGGGCGGAAGCGCTTACCACCAGCCTTGGTCAGGTGCATCACCTTCTCCTGAAGAAAGTCTGGACTTTTTTCCAGCTCTACCCGCAACCTATCTTCGACGTTTTCCATGCCGCGAAGAACATGTTCGTTGAGGGTGTCATCGCCCAAATCAATGCGCGCGCCGATGGTGGAATCGCCACGGTTCTGACGAATTACGGCACCATTGTTCATGCTGTGTCTACCTTTTCCCATACGGATCGGACTGCGCCCAACCAGCAAATTTGCCGAATCGGGCCGAACGAGTTCATCCAACTAACCCTTTAACCGTAGTCCATTACCCGCCCGACATACACCCTCAGGATTATATGCGGGTGGCATGAGACGGTTACGGCTTGCAACAATAGTGGTCGTGACTGACTCCACCCCCACCATTCACCAACACGGGAACCGAAGCGTTGAGCTTCTCATCATTGGGGCCGGGCCCGCGGGCGCAACCGCCGCCATTCATGCCGGCCGCCGCGGCATAAGCACCCTGCTTATCGACGCCCAACCGTTCCCCCGCGACAAGACCTGCGGCGATGGCCTCACCCCCCGCGCTATCCACCAGCTACAACTGTTAGGGTTGGCGGATTCCGTGGTGGCGCGTTATCGCTCCCACGGGCTGAAACTGCACGGGTTTGGGGGCTCGGTGACGGCGCCCTGGCAGGAAAGCGCATTCGGAACGGTGGGGTCGGCAATGCCCCGGCGCGAGTTTGATGATTTCTTGGTGGGGTGCGCGCGTTCGCATCCGTCGGTGGAGTTTTTGGGTGGTGTGCGGGCGGTTGCGGTGTCCATGTCGACGCCGGTGGGGGCTGGTTCCGACAGCATTATTTCCGGGAGCGGCATCATGTCGGGAGATGCTGCTTCGGTGGGTGCGTTGGTTGCTGCGGTGGAGTTATCGGATGGGTCGTGGGTGCGCCCCAAGCAGGTCATTGTGGCGGATGGGGTGCGGTCCCCCATTGGTAAGTTGCTTGGTCGCACGTGGCATAAGGGTGAGGTGTATGGCATTGCGGCGCGTTCGTATTGCGCGACGCCGCGGTCTGAGGAGCCGTGGATTCATTCACACCTGGAACTGCGGGACGCGGATGGGGTGGCGCAGCCCGGTTATGGTTGGATTTTTCCGCTTGGGAATGGGTTGGCGAATGTGGGGTGTGGGGCGTTAAGCACGGATCGGCGACCGGCCCGGATTAATACGAAGAAGCTATTGGGGTTGTATGCGCAGCAGTGTCGGCCGGAGTGGGGGTTTGGTGCGCCGGATCGGGTGGCGTCGGCGTTATTGCCGATGGGTGGTGCGGTGAGTGGGGTGGCTGGCCGTAATTGGATGTTGATTGGGGATGCGGCGGCGTGCGTGAATCCGTTGAATGGGGAGGGGATTGATTATGGAATGGAGACGGCTCGGTTGGCGGTGGAGTGTTTGGGGGCGGGTAAGGATTACACGTTGTTGTGGCCGGATGTGTTGCGGCGGGAGTATGGTGAGGCGTTTGGGTTGGCGCGCATGTTGGCGCGGTTGTTGACGTACCCGCAGTTGTTGCCGGTGGTTGGCCCGGTGGCTTTGCGACGCCCGTTGGGGCGGCATGTGATGCCGGTGGCGGCGCGGTTGATGGGGAATTTGGTGACTGATGCGGATCGGGATGTGGTGGCGCGGTTGTGGCATGCGGCTGGTCGGTTTGTTGCCGATCGTGCGGTGGCGCGATCGGGGTTGGTGGCTGCTCGGCCTGGCGCTGCTGGGGTGTTTGGGGCCGCGTTGTGGGGCTAGTTTCCGGCTTTGGGTGCGATCGGGGTTGCGTCGGGTTTTATGGCGGAGTGGAGGGCGACGATGCCACCGGTCAGGTTTTGCCACCCGCAGTGTGACCAGCCGTGGTTATTGACCATGGTGGCGAGTTGTTCTTGGTTGGGCCATTGGCGGATGGAGTCTGCTAGGTATTCGTAGGATTCTGGGTCGGAGGATACGAGTTTCGCTATGGCTGGTAGGGTTTTGAGTGCGATGTTGTGGTAGAGCTGTTTGAGCCCGGGGATGACGGGGGTGGAGAATTCGGCTATGGTGAGTCGGCCGCCGGGTTTGGTGACGCGGGCGAGTTCGCGGAGTGCTGCGGTGGGGTCGTAGATGTTGCGGAGACCGTAGCTGATGGTGACGGCGTCGAATGTGTTGTCGGCGAAGGGGAGGTGCATGCCGTCGCCGCATACTTTGGGGACGGCCCGGTTTTTGCCGGCGGCGAGCATGCCTTGGGAGAAATCGCAGGCGACGCACCAGGCCCCGGATTTGGCGAGTTCCACGGTGGAGACGGCGGTGCCGGCGGCGAGGTCAAGTACTTTGTCGGTGGGTTTGAGTTGGAGGCGTTCGCGGGTGCGGCGACGCCATCGGGCATCAAGTCCGGCGGCGAGGACGGTGTTGGTGATGTCGTAGTTTTTTCCTACGGCGTCGAACATGCGTCGTACTTCGATGGGTTTTTTGTCCAGGGATGCTTTAGCCACGCAGATTAGTGTAGCGGGTTGGGTTGTGAATGACTGCTTCGTAGTGGTGTATGAGTTCGGAGCAGATGGTCTCCCAGGTGCGGTTTTCCACCCCGGCGCGGGCGTTATGGGACATGGTGTGGTGGTTGGCGTAGATGGCATTGATGGCGTGGGGGAGGTCGCGTTCGAATCTGGTGGGGCCTAGGAGGTAGCCGTTGTGGCCATTGGTGATGAGGTCTTGGGGGCCGCCGGTGTTGGGGGCGATGGTGGGGACGCCTGCGGCGTGGGCTTCTTGGATGGTTTGGCAGAAGGTTTCGAATTCGCCGGGGTGGATGAAGATGTCGAAGGTGGCGAGGGTGCGGGCGAGTTGGGTTCCGGTTTGGGGGCCGAGGAAGTGGGCGGTGGGGAGGAGTTTGCGGAGGTGTGGTTCGAGGGGGCCAGTACCGACGATGGTGAGGGTGGTGTTGGGGAGGTTGGTGATGGTTCGGAGTCGGTGGAGGCCTTTTTCGGGGGCGAGGCGGCCGACGTATCCGATGATGTGGTTGGTGGGGTCGGGTTGGTGGTAGTCGGGGTTGAAGAGGGTGGTGTCGACGCCTCTGCCCCAGTGTTTAATGGTGGTGATGCCGTGGTTGCGGAGTTCGGTGATGGTGCTGGTGGAGGGGGCTAGGGTGAGGTCGCAGTGGTTGTGGATGTGGGTGATCCAGCGCCAGGCGGTGGTTTTGAGTTTGGGGAGGTGGTAGCGGGTGGTGTAGTCGGCGATGTTGGTTTGGAATATTGCGATGGTGGGGATGCTGAGGTGTTGGCAGGCGAAGGCTGCGGCGGCGCCGAGGAGGAAGGGGGATGCGAGGTGGACGATGTCGGGTTGGAAGTTGCGGAGGGTACGGGTGATGATGGGTGTGGGGAGTCCGAGGGGGAGCCCCAGGTTGAGGTTGATGGTGGGGGTGGTGATGACGGGGAAGCCGCGGTAGGTGGCGGGGATGCCTGGTTGTTTGGGGGCGATGATGATGGCTTCGTGGTGGTGGTTGTGGAGGTAGTCGAGGGTTTTGGTGACGGAGTTGGTGACACCGTTGATGGTGGGGAGGAAGGATTCGGTCACGATGGCGACGCGGTAGCGTCGGCGACTCATGTGGTTTGCTTTCTTTTGGTGGTGTCGGTGGTGCTAGGGGTTTTAGTGATACCGGTGGGGGTTTTCGGGTTGGTGTGGTTTTTGTGGTTTGCGTGTTTTGCACGCCGGAAGTGTCGGGGGCCGAGGATGGCGAACCAGAGGGCGCTGGTGATGAGGGTGGTTACGACCGCAGAGCTGAGGGCGGGGATGACGGCGAGTGTCCATTTGCGGCCGGATACTTTCACAAGTTCGGGGTTGCTGCGGGCGTAGGTGACCCACACGCGTTGGCCGGGGCCGAGCCCGGTGGGGTAGAGCAGACCGCCGGGGGGTGAGTGGTAGGTGTTGGTGTCGTCTTGGAATTCGACGATGGTTTTGGTGCTGGTGACGGATGTGACGCGGGCGAGAGCCCGCCCGGGGTCGGATTCGATGATGTAGTCGTTGATGCCGGGGCCGATGACGAGGCTGGCGCAACCGAGCATGGCCGCCGCGTAGCAGGCCAGGATGGTCTGTTTGATGCGGCGGCGGGTGCGGAAGATGCGGCGTTCGCGGGCGTGTGGGTCGGTCATGGTTGGTGTGCGCTAGTGGGAGAGTTGGTGGTGGAGGGCGGCCCGGGTGGTGCGGGTGGTGACTGCTTCGATGATGCGCAGTCCGGTGGTTTCGGCAGCATCATCCAGGGCGAGGATGAGATCAGGGAGGGCGGTGACCTGCTGGTATTCCAGCCCGTAGGCGTCGCATAGGGCGGCGATATTGGTGTTGTGTGGCGTGCCGAAGGCTTGTTCGAAGCTGGGTTGGAATTCTGGGTCACCAACTTCTAGGGCATGGAAAATGCCGCACCCATTGTCGTTGGCTACCACGATAGTGAGGTTTTCGGGGAGTGGGGAATTGTCTGGGGTGAGGAGCCCCCCAACATCGTGGAGGAATGTGACGTCGCCGATGAGCGCAAGGGTGCGTGGGGCCCGGATTTCGGTGGGGTGTTGCGCCTGGGCGGCGAGGGCGATGCCCATGATTTGTGAGGTGGTGCCGTCGATGCCTGCAACGCCGCGGGGCGAGAAGGTGTCTACCGCCTGGAATGGTAGTCCGACGAGGCTGGCGTCCCGGATTGGGTTTGAGGCGCCGAAAACCGCGTAGTCGTTTGTGCTAAGGCTGTCAGCGACGGCGGCGGCAACGTGCAGTCCGGTGAAGCCGAATATTTCATCGGCGAGAACGGTGCGGACTTTTTCTATGGCCACGTCGGTGGCGGCGGCGCAGATCCGTATCCAGTCTGCGGTGGGTTCGTTCATGGCCCGCACCCGGGTTGCGATAGTTGCGTTGCGACGCCACGGGTTTGTGACCTGCGTGGTTTTGGAAAGGATGGTCAATTCTATGGTGTCGTCCGCCACGAGTTCCATGATGTCCCGGCTGAGGGTGGGGTGCCCCACCACAATGATATGCTCCGGTTTGGTGTATTCGGCGTATTCGTTGGTGAATGTTTGCACGGCCAAGGGGTGAACCGGATGATATGGGGCGGGGGCCGTGGGTTCTGCCACGGTGGGGACGTCTTCCAGGCCGGGAACTTCCCAGGCTTCGTCCCCCGCAATCACGAGCGTGCGACGGGACAGGTCAATGGTGGTTTCCCCATGGTCGACTATAAAGGTTGGGGTTGGTATTTTAACCACTGGTTGTGGTGGGTGCGGCAGGCCTTCAACCAATGGGGCGGCCAGCCGCACGTTTATATGCACCTGTTGGTGGTGTTGAAACACTTCCTCCAGGTCATGTTGGTCGGCAATGTCGTAGGTTTCCAGCCCCAGCAGGCCGCGCTGTTCGATGGTTTGATTCGCCCCGGTGCCCACTAAATAGTCTGGCCGGTCGGCGGAAATGATCGCCAGGGGTATGTGCGCGTTCTGTGCCTCCAGCACCGCCGGCAGGCAGTTAGCGACGGCTGTGCCGGAGGTGGTCACCACCCCCACGTGCCGCCTAGTGACTCGGGCGATCCCCACCGCGAGGAAGGCTGCGCTCCGCTCATCAATCCGCACGTGGACCCGAACATCCGGCCGGGCAATCAGCGCCAGGGACAGGGCAGAGTTGCGGGAACCTGGGCAGATCACCACGTCATCAACATAGTGGGCGATGTCTGCGACGATGGCTTCCGCGATTGGTTGGGAGGAGTGCGGCTGGGAATAAGCAGTCATGAATCCAAATTCTTATCGTGGGTGTTGTGTGGGGTCAGACTCCCTGATTCTGCCATCACACTATGGTTCACTCCAACCGCTAAAATCCAGTGCGGCCGGGTTTGGTGTGGTCACAACCGTATCCTGGACTGGCGCCACCTCTAATTCCCGGATCACATCATTGATGATGTGCACGAACACGAGGGCATCCTGCCACACGTCGTAAGCGAATAAGGCTTCATCCGACCACGCCTGTGCCACTGGCACCCCATCGAGCGCGAATTCGATGGATGCGCATGTGCCGCAACCGCATTCCCGCGCCACCGAAACCCTCGGTACTTGCCCTAACCATTTCGCACGTCATTCCTCCGTCACTGATTCCGGGGCAATGTCTGGTGGGGCGTGTTGAATCATTGCCGTCAACACGGCAACTTCGGCATCCGTTAGTGCTCGCATCAGTCCTGGTTGAGGTAGTTCCAGCATTCGGTGACCCGATTGATCCAGAAATCCTTTCGCTCCCCCGAGGCGGCAAACTCCGCCAGGCGTTCCGGCTCCGGGGCCAGTAATTCCGTGCTTAAGTAGCCGTCGACAAGCTGCCGCCATGGGGTCACATCGGCAACAAAGAGCCGCTGCGTCGCCAACCCTGCGGCGGCGGGCGGAACCGCAACATGGGAATCATCAACAAGCTGTGGCAATGCCGCCACCGATGCCAGCCCGGCGTTCATCCCCACACCAGTGTCCAAAGCGCTGGCAACAGTGATGTTCAGGCCCCGGGTCCGCATGAAATCCGCGATCCGCAGCACCGCCCGCGGACCCCCCAACGGGGCGGCCTTCACCACCGCAACATCCGCCGCACCCCGCTCCGCTACCGCATAGGGGTCAGACACTCGCCGAATCGACTCGTCCGCCGCCACCCGCACATACAAACCCCGATGCACCAGCTTAGTGCGCAGCTCCGCTAGCTCCTCCACCGTGGCGCACGGCTGCTCGACATAATCCAACGGCCCTAATTCGGCAAGCGCCGCTAGTGCCTCCGCCACCGACCAGCCGCCATTCGCATCCACCCGAATACTCGCATCCGGCGCATACGCTCGCACCGCCGCCACCCGGGCCACATCATCGGCCAGGGTTTGCCCCTGCTCCGCCACCTTCACCTTCACCACCTGGCAGCCGGGAAAATGCGCCAGCACCTCATCCACCTGCCACGGCGCCACAGCCGGCACCGTAGCATTCACCGCAATCTTGTCCCGCAACCGTGGTGGGGGCCCCGCAAACGCCATCTCCAGGCCACACCGCAGCCACTCCGCCGACTCTGGCACCCCATACTCCAAAAATGGCGAAAACTCCCCCCACCCCTTCGGGCCCTCAAACAACAGTGCTTCGCGCTCCCGCACCCCCCGGAATCGCACCCGCAACGGCAAGCTCACCACATGCGCCCGCGCCAGCATATCCTCAACATTGATACCGCCAAAACTGTGTCCGCTCATAGTTATAACAGTAGTGACAGAAACCGCACGCCCGCTAAGCTTTACAGCTATGACTGCTTCCACGCCAACAACCACACCAGCATCCCCAAACCCCTTCAAACCCGAACTTTGGAACCCGGTTCCCGGCTTCGAACACCTCACTGACATCACCTACCACCGGCATATCGGCACCCACCGGAGAGATGGTATTGTCCGCATCGCCTTCAACCGGCCCGAAGTCCGCAACGCATTCCGCCCCCATACCGTCGACGAACTCTACACGGTTCTCGACCACGCCCGCCAAACCCCCGACGTGGGCAGCATTCTCCTCACCGGCAACGGGCCCAGCCCGAAAGACGGCGGCTGGGCCTTCTGCTCCGGCGGCGACCAACGCATCCGCGGCCGCTCCGGCTACCGTTACGCCCACGGGGACACCGCCGACACCGTTGACGAAGCCCGCACCAAAGCCGAAGGCGGCCGACTCCACATTCTTGAAGTCCAACGACTCATCCGCACCATGCCGAAAATCGTCATCGCTGTCGTAAACGGTTGGGCGGCCGGCGGCGGGCATTCCCTCCACGTGGTGTGCGACCTCACCATCGCCTCCCGGCAGGAAGCCCGCTTTAAACAAACCGACGCCGATGTGGGATCCTTCGACGCCGGCTACGGCTCCGCCTACCTGGCCAAAATGGTTGGCCAAAAATTTGCCCGAGAAATCTTCTTCCTCGGCCGCACCTACGACGCCGAAACCATGCACCGCATGGGCGCCGTCAACATTGTTGCCGACCACGCCGACCTGGAAGACGAAGCCATCACCATGGCCCAAGAAATCAACGGGAAATCCCCCACCGCGCAACGCATGCTCAAATTCGCCTTCAACCTCACCGACGATGGCCTCATGGGGCAACAGGTTTTCGCGGGCGAAGCCACCCGGCTCGCCTACATGACTGATGAGGCTGTCGAAGGGAAAAACTCTTTCCTAGAAAAACGCGACCCAGACTGGTCCCCCTTCCCCTACTACTACTAAAACTAAAACCATGACCCACAACCTACTCCCCGACCCCACGCCGGATCCCACGCCTGGCCCCGCGGAACCGCCAACCGGGTCGGCAACAAACCCACTGGCAGACCCCGCGCTGGATTCCCCGAATTCGGGCGTGGCCGATTGTGACGGTGATGAGGGTGATGAGCCACATGCGGGTGACGGCGACAGACCCGATGACGCCACCAGCGACGCAAATAATCCGGATAATCACCTGCTTGAGCCCTTCCCGGTCCTCCCCACCGACCCCTACCCGTTTCTCGACGCCATTGAAGAAGCCATAGCCGGCACCCGAACGCTCCTGCCCATCCCCGCCGACGACCCGGACCGCACCAAACTGCTTACGGAGCAATTACGCGCCGGGACGGAAATCGACCCGGAGGTGGCGTTAGTGGTGGCCACCTCCGGGTCGACCGGTATCCCCAAGGGGGCACAACTCACTGCGGTGAATTTAGTGGCGTCGGCGGATGCGACCCACCAGTTTTTAGGCGGTGCGGGGGCATGGCTATTGGCGTTACCGGCGCACCACATAGCCGGCATCCAGGTGCTAGTGCGATCATTGGTGGCGGGCATTGACCCCACGTTCGTCGACTTGTCGGCGGGGTTTCAGGTGGCAGAGTTCGCGGATGCGGCGGAGGAGCTGCGGGCGGATGCGGCGCGTTGCTATACTGCCCTCACCCCGATGCAGCTGCTCAAAGGCATGGACACGTTGCAGGGCATTGAGGCACTGCGGCTTTTCGACGCCATCCTGGTGGGTGGCGGCCCTCTGCTTGATGATGACCGGCGGGCCGCCCGCGAACTGGGGATCAGAGTGGTAACCACCTATGGTTCGGCAGAAACCACAGGTGGGTGCGTCTATAATGGGTTACCGCTGCCCGGGGTGACGATCCGGTTGGAAAACGAAAGAATCATGGTCGGTGGACCAATGGTGGCGCAGGGATACCGCAACTTCCCAGACCATGAGGCGTTCTCCCGACCAGGTTTTTATCGCACGTCAGACACGGGTTTGTTGCGGAATGGGGTGTTGAGAGTGACGGGGCGGATTGACACCATCATTGATTCTGGGGGGTTAAAAATCCACCCGGAGGTGTTGGAGCAGGTATTCATTAACATTGCCGGGGTGGATGATGTGTGCGTGGTGGGGATTCCCGACCAGCGGCTGGGGCAAGCCATCGTGGCCGCTTACACGGGTTCCGCCAACATGGAGGACATTATTGCGGCGTTTCAGGACTATCCACGGTGGCAGATTCCCAAACATATTCAGCGGGTAGCCGAACTGCCGCGCACAAGTTTGGGGAAAATCGACCGCAACAAGGTGACCCAATTATTCTAGATTTTTGTGGAGTTTCAACACCGCTTTGGGGGTGGTTGTGTGATGATTGTGGGGCACCAGCGTGGGCTTTGTGCTTCGGCGGGTGTGCACAGCACAATGGTATGCATGACAGAGACCACAACCGCCGCACATCCGCGGGAACATAACCATCCCACATTGCGTGAATGGTTGGCGGGGGCGCGACCCCACACCTGGGCGAATGCGTTCGCCCCCGTCGTTGTTGGAACTGGGGCAGCAATCCACACGGTTTATGGTACTGCTGAGGGGGGCATGCACCTGTGGCGGGCGTTTCTGGCCGGGGTGGTGGCCTGGTCGCTGATTATAGGCGTGAACTACGCCAATGATTACTCCGATGGGATTCGGGGCACTGATAATACCCGCAGCGGCCCCCTACGGTTGGTGGGGTCGGGGATTGCCCAACCATTGCAGGTGAAATTGGCGGCGTTCGGGGCGTTTGGGGTGGCCGCGGTGGCAGGCACAGTGTTGTCGTTGTTGTCCTCCTGGTGGCTCATTCTGGTGGGCATGGTGTGTATCGTTGCTGCCTGGTTTTATACCGGGGGCAAAAATCCTTACGGCTACAGCGGCTGGGGGGAGATCGCGGTGTTTGTGTTTTTCGGTTTGGTGGCGGTGTTGGGCACGCAGTTCACCCAGGCGGGACGGGTGGATATCGCCGGGGTGGTGGGAGCGTGCGCGATTGGGGCCATGTCGGCCAGCATCAACTTGGTCAATAATTTGCGGGATATCCCCACGGACTCGCAGACGGGCAAAATTACGTTGGCGGTGCGGCTAGGGGACGCAAAGACCCGGGTGTTGTATTACCTGCTGGTGATCTCACCGCTGGTGGTGACCATAATTTTGTCGGTAGTGGTCACCCCGTGGGCACTACTCGGGCTGGTTATTATTCCACTTGTGTATGTGGCCAGCGGCCCGGTGCGGTACGGTGCGGTCGGCCCGGCTTTGATACCAGTGTTAGGCACGACCGGGCGGGCAATGCTGGTGTGGGCAACGCTCACCACCGCTGTGCTCATTTTCGTCAGCTAACGGCTACGCCAGTTTTGTGATTTGTGATGCGCCAGCGTGGTTACCTGGAGGATAGTTCCTGCTTCACCCACTCCTTGTATGCTTTGCGCTGCGCATCCCATTCGGCCACGGCGGCGGTGGTTTTTAGCCGCAGGTTCTTAAAAACGAAAACAGACAGGGGGAAGGCCACGATAAGCGCCAACAGTGCCGCAATATAAATTGGCAGCGGGTCGACAACGAGGGCCGAAACCAGCTGGATTAAGATGGTGAGGGCCAAGAATAGGCCAAACCTGGCGGCGCCGTATTTGATGACATTATTGCGTGCCTCACGGCGTAATTGGGGATCCCGCTCGGGGGGTGCTGATGCCGGATCGGGTGAGGCGCTTGATTGGGTGTGATCTTCATGTGGAGTTGGGTCTTCGCTCACGTGTAAAAACCCTACTCAATGACATGCAAACAAGCTAGTCGCAACTATGGCGTGTCAAGTAGTGCATTTGTGCCTAAACTGGTGAATTGTCCCCATCAATATCATTAACCATCACACTGATTCAAGGAGCATGTTACCGTGGGTCGCATTATCGTTTTGTTGCTGCTTGTTGCAGCCGTGTATTTGGTGTGGCGGGCATTTGGGCCACAGTCGTGGAAACGTGCCACGCTTTTCGACGCACCCCAGGAACCCCTCATCAAAGGGCCCGATGATGATGAAGAATTCCTGTGGGAATTGGAAAAACGGCAATTCAAGCAACGCCGCGCTAAGGAAGAAGCCCAACGGCAGGAAGAGGAACGGATTCGGCGTGCTCAAGCCCGCTATAATCGCCCCTCCCCCACCGACACGACTGCTGCTGCGGATAATAATTCGGATGACACAAAACCGGCAGCAAGTGACAAGAATTCGCCCCGGCCTGACACCTCCGACACGTAGGAAAACACCAGCTGGTGTTGGGAAAATCGCATAAAAACCTGCCAATAATCACAGGGTAGCCTTAATTTACTTAGCTAAAGCTTGCCTTTATAGTGGTAGCATGCGTTCATCATTGGTGGTTTCCGAGTGTGACAACGCTCCCCTGCAACGGCTGAAGGCAACCCAATTATTCAAGACTCTCAGCGACCCCACCCGTCTCCAAATCCTGTATATCCTAGCGCAAAATCAAGGCACCAATATCTGCGCCATTGAGCTTTCCGACGCCCTAAAGGTATCGCCGCCAACCGTCACCCACCACATGAAAAAACTCATGGACACCAACCTGGTGACCCGCCATAAAACCGGCAAATGGGCCTACTACAAGCTCGTGCCCGACACCTTTCGACGAGTCCATAGACTCATTGATTCGCTCTAAAGCCCAACCATAAAAGGATTGGGCGAGCCTCCGCAACGGTGGGCGTCGACAAGCACCCGGCTAGTTCAAGCCCGCATAGGAATGCAAACCCGACACAACCAGGTTAATGAAAAATAGGTTAAACACCATGGTCGCCAGGCCTAAAATGTTGATCCACGCGGCCTTGGCATCCCGCCACCCGGCGGTCGCCCGGGCATGCAAATAGGCCGCATACAGCATCCAGGTAATCAGCGACACGGTTTCCTTAGGATCCCACGCCCAAAACCGGCCCCACGCCGATTCCGCCCAAATAGCCCCCAACACAATACCCAACCCAAACACCGGAACGGTCACAATGATCGTGCGGTAAGCAATCGCATCCAGCGTTTTCGCCGACGGCAGCGGCTTCGCCACCGAACCGAAGAATCCGTGTTCCTTCCCCACCGGCTGCCACATCCGCAACAAATACAGCAAGGATGCCACACCAGACACCATGCCTATCGACGCCCCAATCGACACCGACCCCACATGGATCGCCCGCCAATACGACTTCAACGCCGGCACCACCGGGGCGGAATCAACATAAAGCTTCGTCCCACCGAAAAACAGCAACGCTAAAATCGGGGTCAGCACCCACGGCCACAACACCCGCAGGTCCTTACGCTGCAAATAAAACGCCGCCACAATCATGGTGAACATCGTGATCTCAGTGATGTACTCGTAAAGATTGCCGAACGGGAACCGACCTGCCGACAACCCACGTAACACCACCGACGTCACATGCACCATGATCCCCAACCACACCACCGACTGAGTCATGCCAGCAAATTTCTCGGCCGAAGCCTCCCGCGCAGCTATAAGACCAGCAATCTTCTCGGCATCATCCGACGCATCAGATGCGGATGAGGCCGTGGAATCAGCGGCAACCGGGGCAGAATCCGAACCCACCGACACCAGCTGATGCTCATGAGATGCAACATCCTCATGTTCCTGCCGCTCCCGCTCCAGATCAACCAATCCCTGCCGCTTAATATAAAACACCACGGAAAGCACCAAGGCCAACGAGTAAATAATAAAGGCACTGAAAAACGCGTAATCCGAAAACGACGCAAGCGTGTGGTCAACATTCATAGGTAATAACCTCACATTATTGGGGGTATGCGATGCTGATTAGAGAATACTCTCACTAACGGCATAACCAAAGCCCTAGACGCACCATACCCGCCATCCACCATCGTCACGGGGCATTATCGGCCACCAACACCAATATTCATCACTGGCCGGCGTCGTTATCATCGTCATCATCGGGATCCGGCAACCCCAATAATTGCCGATGAATTTTATGGTATTCCTCCCCCCACCCGGCGCGATCCGTGCGTGCTAAACCTGCGGTCTCTACCCGGGTTTCGGTATCACTCACCGGCTCTAACCGCACCCAAATTCGCCGCCGCTTCACCGTCAACGACCCCACCAAAGCACCCAACGACACGATCGTGAACGCCAAAACCCAGTATTGCGTCGGATCGTATGACACCTGGAAATTAGCAAACTCCTCCGCACCAACAAAGGTGATTTCCGTGCCATCGTCCAAGGTCACCGACTGTTGCTTCGTCAGGTTGACTCGTTCGATCTTTTGCAGCTGGCCAGTGTGGACTTGCGTCGGGTCGATGGTGAAAATGTTTTGGCTCGTACCGGAGTCCAAGCCGTTATCGCCCCGATAAATGTCGATTGCCACCGCCGGGTCGTTCATGGCCGGGTAGCTGGAGGAAAGAATATCGTTATTGTCACCGCTCCAGGCCGCGGTTGGTGCGAAGAGGCCTTGGATGGTGATTTGGTGTTGCCTGCGTTCGTAAAGGTCCGGGTACATGCCGGCCGGTGGGTCGAATCGGACCACGCCGGAGGACAGGAAAAACGTGAGGTCGTCGGGGCGGAACTGTACTGTTTGTGTGCGCTCCTCCCCGTTCGGCCATTTGATTGTGAATGTGGGGGCGAAACCGTGACCCTGCAAATAGACGCGGTCACCGCCAAGCCGCAGCGGGTGGTTCACGGATATTTCCTGGTGTTTCCAGCTGGCGGAATCCGTGTTGATCTCATCACCGACCGCATAGGACACGTCCGAGCGGAAGGAATCCGCCTGACCATTGGGAAGATAGTTGGCGGAAAAGTTGTGTACATCCAGGCAGTAGGTGTTCAGGCCGGTGCCGTCGAAAAGCAGCCCGGCGCGGAATGAATCAAAATTCGCGGTGGCGGTATTGCAAAATTGGGAGTTGACATCATCCCGGTCAGATGCGATGACGATGACTTGTCCTTCGTAGTACACCATGCGGCCGATGGCCATGGCAACGAGCATGCCCACGAGCCCCAGGTGAAAGAGCAGGTTATAGAGCTCCCGACTGTAGCCTTTTTCGGCGGAAAAGGAGCGTTGTCCGGCGCGGTCTTCTTCTTTGGTGTATGCGGCAAGATGCCAGCCTTTGAACAGGGTGGTGATGTGTTGTTCTACCTCTGGCAGGGATTTGTTTACGGTGCCGACGGCGTTGAGTGGGAGCCGGCTGAGGTTTTTCGGTGCCCGCACTGGGCGAGTTTTCAGTTGCTTGTAGTGGTCTAGGGAGCGCGGCAGAATGCAGCCGATGAGGGATATAAACAGGAGGACTGCGATGGAGTTGAACCAGGTGGAGCTGAAAACGTCGAAGAGTTGCAGTTTGTCGTAGATTTCGGCGATTTTGCCGTTGTTTTTGAGGTATTCGGTGACGTTGTCTTCGTTGAGGGAGCGTTGTGGGAGGAGGGCGCCGGGTGCTGCGCCCAGGGCGAGCAGGAACATGAGGGCCAGGGCGGTGCGCATGCTGGTGAGCCAGTGCCATGCTTTTTTGATTGCTGCGAGAAGGATTTTCACGCTGCTCCCTTGTGGTTTTAGTGTTGGTTACTGGTTTGTTGGGTAGTTGGGCCAGTTGTGGTTAGGGTTAACGCTAGCGGTTAGATGAGGGTTGCCCCAAACTCGCTTGTGATGATTCGTATCCAGTTAATGAAGTCGCCCCAGAGTCCGGTGATGAGTGCTAGGCCAACGAGGATGAGAGTGATGCCGCCAATCAGTTGGATGGTGCGGCTGTGCCGGCGGAGGAAGCCGACGCCGGTCATGGCTTTGGTGGAGCCGAATGCTACCAGTATGAAGGGGATGCCCAGGCCGAGGCAGTAGCCGATGATGAGGAGGATGCCGCGGGCGGCGGTCATTCCTTCGGTGCCGGCGGCAACGGAGATGATGGATGCGAGGGTGGGGCCAAGGCAGGGGGTCCAGCCTAAGGCGAAGATCGCGCCAAGGAGAGGAGCGCCTACCCAGGTGGACCAGGTGGTGGTGGGCTGGATGCGTTTTTCTTGTTGGAGGAAGGGGATTCCGCCAAGGAAGATGATGCCCATGAGGATGGTGATGGCGCCGCCGATGCGCATGAGGATGGCGCTGCTGAGTGTGAGGATGCTGATGGCGCCGAAGACGGTGACGCTGGTGAGGATGAATATGGTGGTGAAGCCGAGAACGAAGAGGAGGGCGGCGGTGGTGACTTTGAGTCGGCTTTGTTTGGTGACGAGGGGGCCGTTATTGTCGTGGTAGGTGACGGTGCCGCCGACGAGTCCGGCGAGGTAGCTGATGTAGCCGGGCACGAGGGGGATGACGCAGGGGCTGGCGAAGGAGACGAGGCCAGCGGCCATGGCGGCAAGGATGCCGAGGAAGAGGGGCCCGGTGGCTGCGGTGGTGGCGAAAGTTGTGCCGATGGCGGCGGTGGTGAGCATTTTTGGCGTATTCCTAGGCTGATGTGCTCCCAGGCGGGTTGTTATGCTGGGGTTTTATGCTGTTTCGAGGGGTTTTATGGCATCGAGTAGTTCTTGCGCGGTGATTTGGCGGAGGAAGACTACGGCAGGCCGGTGTTGTTTGTCTAACACGATTGTCGTGGGGACAACCGATGCGGGTATACCCCCGAGTGAGGCAGCTAGTTTAAAGGGCGGATCATAAATGCTGGGGTAGGTAATCCCGTTGTCTTGTATGAAGTCTTTTGCTAGTGACTGGGTGTCTTTGACATTGATTCCGATGACGGTGCCGCCGGTTTTCGCTAGGTGTTCTTGGACTTCTTCGAGGTCGTCGACTTCGGTGCGGCAGGGGCCACACCATTGGCCCCAAGCATTGAGGACAACTATTTTGTCTTGGTAGTCGGCGAGTTTGACTTCTGTGTTGGGGTCGGTGACGGAGGGGCCGGTGATGTCAGCAATGGGTTTGCGGTCGGCTTCGGGGTAGGTGATGACGGTTTCGCCACCGGGTGAGTGGAATTGGAAGGTTCCCCCTACTGCTACTGCGTCTTTACCTGCGGTGTCGGTGCTGCATGCGGCGAGCGCCAGTGTGATGGCGGCTAAGAGTGATGCTATGAGGCAGCGGGGGTGCGGCATTTATATCTCCTGGGCTGGTTCGTTGTAGCGGTAATCTACCAGTTGGTCGCCGCGGAATACTAATGATGTAACGCTGGCCAGGTCGCATACCCGGTTACTGGGGTTGTGGGCGAGGGGTTGGCCCAGGACGGTACGTTGCACACACACGATGGGGAGTTGGTGTGTGACGAGTATCCCCTCATGCCCGGCTGCTTGTCGACGGGCGGAGTCGACGGCGTCCATCATGCGGGCGGCAATGTCAACGTAGTGTTCGCCCCAACTGGGAAGTGCGGGGTTCCACATGAGGGGCCAACGGATCGGGTTGATGAGTTGGGAGCGCCAGGAGTTGACGCGGAGGCCTTCGAACCGGTTCCCCGCCTCAATGAGGCGGTCATCGAGGGTGATATCGACACCGGTGGTTTCGGAGATAGGGCCGGCGGTTTCTTGTGCACGCTCCAGGGGGGAGGACCAGAGGAGCGCAATGTCGTGGTTGGCGAAGGATTGGGCGGTGGCGGCGGCCATGGATTGGCCGCGGGCGGAGAGATGATAGTCGGGGATACGACCATAGAGGATGCGGTCAGGGTTGTAGACTTCGCCGTGGCGAACGAGGTGAATGATGGTGTGGGACATGATGGGTGGGATGCTTTCCGTTTTCCGTTAATAGTTACCGTGTGGGTATGTGGCGGCTAGGTATTGAGCCACTTGTCATAGGTGTTAGCTGATTTTTTGGGCTGCCGCAGCGGCTTGAGCTGCTGGTTTGAGGGCTGCTTCGATGCGGTCAAAGTCATCATCGGTAAGGGCTGCGGACACAAACCAGGTTTCAAAAACACTGGGTGGCGCGTAAACACCATTGTCGAGAAGGGCGTGGAAGAACGGTGCGTAACGGAATGTGTCCGCCTGTTTCATGTCGGAGAAATTATGGCCTTCCCCATCGGCGAATCGCACGGAAAGCATGGTGGCGGCGCGTTGAATGTGGTGGGCGACGCCGACGGCACCAAGCGCATCATGGATGAGATCGGCAAGCCGATCAGCATGAGCACGAATAGTGTCGTATATTTGTTCGGTTGCTAGTTCAAGGGATTTCTTCCCGGCCGCCATGGCAATAGGGTTGCCGGACAATGTGCCAGCCTGATAGACAGGGCCCACCGGGGCAAGATGGTCCATGATATCGGCGCGGCCACCAAACGCGGCCGCGGGGAGCCCCCCTGAGATGACTTTGCCGAAAGTAGTGAGGTCACCTGCAACATTATCGACGCCGTACCAGCCGGAATAAGAGGTACGGAACCCGGTCATTACCTCATCAAGAATGAGAAGAGCCCCATTGCTGTGACACAGATCTTTCAACCTCGCATTGAAATTATTATGAGGGGCAACGGTCCCCATATTGCCCGCGGCAGCCTCGGTGATAACGGCAGCGATCTGCCCCTCATGCTCGGCGAACGCCCGTTTGACAGCCTGGATATCGTTATAGGGCACGACAATAGTGTCGGCAGCGGTCGCACCAGTAACACCAGGAGAATCCGGCAACGCAAAAGTAGCAACCCCCGAACCGGCGGCGGCAAGAAGCGCATCCACATGGCCGTGATAGCAGCCCTCAAACTTCAGAATCTTAGGGCGACCGGTAAACCCACGGGCCAAACGAACCGCCGACATGGTGGCCTCAGTACCGGAATTGACCATGCGGACTTTCGCCACACTAGTACGGTCAACAATCATTTCCGCAAGATCAATCTCGGCCTCGGTTGGGGCGCCAAACGACAAACCGTCCACCATGGCCTCAGTCACAGCAGCAAGAATTTCCGGGTGAGCATTCCCCAAAAGCATCGGCCCCCAGGAATTCACAAGATCAACGTACTGGTTGCCATCAACGTCGTAAAGCTTCGAACCGTGTGCCTTAGCAATAAACCGAGCCTGCCCCCCAACTGACCCAAAAGCTCGAACCGGTGAATTCACGCCACCCGGAATGACATGTTGAGCGCGCTCCATAAATGCCCGAGAACGAGCTACGTGCGCTGAAGTTGGATATGCGGGGGAAAAAGTCATGCACCCTATTGTAGGTTTTGTGGGATGCGTTAGCGATTACGCACGCTGATTTGCTCGCCAATATGGGTCCCGGTGGTGTTTTCTGCCTCATCAACCAGCGCGGATGCATAATCCGCATAACTGATCTCACTTATGCCACTGGCACCGACGGTGAAAACATCGCCTGCAAACTCGTAATCATGGCGAGCCGGGGCATCGGGCAGAAAATTGGCCGCCGGACTGATAGCGGTCCACTTCAAACCAGTGATACCGCGCAGAGAAGTGGAAGCCGCGGCATGAGCCTCAGCATACTTTCGATATTCGGCCGGAAAATTCGGGGAATCAACCAACCGCTCGGTACGTGCCGGAGTGGTGTAAAGCGTGCCGGTGCCACCAATAACCACGAGTCGGGTATCGGTACCGGACAGGATCTGGCCAAGGTGGGTTGTGAGTTCAACAATTTGTTGTGACCCTAGGGCGGAAATGACTACGTCAACGGCTTTGAAATCTGTTGTGGTGAGATCGGTAACGTTCTTGACAAGCGTGTGTTGTGCTGGGGTATTTGGGTGAGGGCGTCGGCTAATTGCGGTGACTTCGTGGGAACGGTTGACTGCTTCTTGGACGATGAGTTTTCCCGCTTTTCCGGTAGCACCAATGACTGCAATGCGCATGTGTTCCTCTCCTGCGAATTCTTTGGAATATTTTCCGGTGTGTCCAAAGCATAAAGAGAGCAGTATCCTTTGGGAAGAAGGCACTATAAAGTACCGTAGGAACCGAATAGATACTATTAATGGTCAAGGGACAAAAGCATGGAAATAAAAAAGCCTGATCTCCCCACCTGCCCAGTAGAGACCACGCTATTTTTCCTGAGCACTAAATGGTCGGCGCTCATTCTGCGCGACCTCATGGATGGACCACGCAGGTTCAATGAATTACAACGCAGCATTGGGCACATTTCCCAAAAGGTGCTCACCAGTAATCTGCGGCAAATGGAGAAGCATGGGTTGTTAACCCGGACGGCCTATGCCGAGGTACCGCCCCGGGTGGAATACGAGCTCACAGAGTTAGGTGCAAGCCTGAAACCGGTGCTGGATACGTTGCGGTGGTGGGGCGAAATTTATTCCGCATCCGCATCAGGCACCAGTCTTACCGGTCATCGACAACCCCCACACCCGTAACCATGACCGATTATTTGAACAAGCGGTGGGCGGCGGCTCGCGCATCTGCGATAACCGCAGGTACCCCCACACCTCGCATAAAGGAACCCGCTATTTCCACGTCTTCGGTATCAGCAACCACCGCTTCGATTTCGGCGACCGTTGCCAAATGAGTGGGCGAATACACCGGCAGTCCGCCAAACCAGCGTTGTACATAAATTTCGTCTAACCCGGCTGCGCGCCCATCAAAACCGGTGATGGTTCGTAAATCATCAAGGGCCTGATCCACCAGGGCATCTTCCTCCCATCGGGTAATTTCGTCATCACCGAAACGGCCGAAAGAAGCCCGCACCAGGGCCCCACCTCGCTCACCGATATGCGGCCATTTTTTTGATGAAAATGTGAAAGCTTTCGCCTTCACACCAGGTTCGTTCGTCGCCACCAAAATTCCGGAATTATCCGGCAACCCCTCATCGAAGGCAAACTTCATGCCTACAACAACGGAAGATGCTAACTTCACAGCCTTCAGCGGCGCCTCGGCAGCAGGCATGATGTCTTTGACGAGCATCGCAGTGGTTGGGGCCGGCGTGGCGAATAATATCCTGTCATAGAAGCCACTACCAGCACCTTTCAGCACAAGCCCCTGCGGTTTTTTCGCCACACCAGAAATAAATGCATCAATGTGGATGGTTGCCTCTGATTGTTCCGCCAAGGTCTCATACAGTTGCTGGTACCCCTGGCGGAAGGCACCAAATACCTGTGGGCGGTAATTTTTTGCGTGCTTTGTGTGATCGGCTTTTTGTCGCTCTAAAATTCGATTGACGGCACCAGAGAGGGTCACTTTCTCGCCGCCGCTAGCCATATCGTCGAAGGTCTGAGCTAATTGCGGGATAGTGGCCCGAATTCCTAGATCATCAGAGATACAGGAGAAAACCCCGCCCTGGAAAACCGAAACAAGACGATCAACAATTTGATCGCCGTAACGGGCCCGCACTAATCCACCCAGAGACATTTCCGTAACCCCGGCAACCCAGGCAATACCTGGTTGATCCGCTTCATCATCAATGCGTGCCTGCGTGTGAATATCAACAAGTTTGGCAACGGTACTGCCCGATGCGGGAATCCCCATCACAGTATTCCGAGGCATCTCATGCACCGCATCGTTGAAATACAATAATGATGGTAATCCTGATGGTTTTACCAGCTCATCCCTTAACCCTAATTGGGTAAAAAATTGTGTGGCATCCGCACGTATAGCCAGGTATGCCTCGGCCCCCATATCAGTAGGCCCCGCGGTAAACGGCACCGTATAGAGTTTGCCACCAATACGATCGGCTGCCTCAAATATCTCTATCTCAACACCGGGGTGTTGATGATGAATCTCCCATGCCGCAGTAAGCCCTGATAGGCCAGCGCCAATGATTGCAACCCGCATATAAAACTCCCTATTAACCAGACTAATTATTATTAGATAGTACCTATATTTGTGGTGGTGTGATCTCGTGCACCAACGATACCGCACGGGTAATCATCTCAGGATCCGTTGTTGGCAACACGCCATGCCCTAAATTAAAAATATGACCAATCGCATGGCCAGCAGAAATAGCACGATCTGCTTCAGCACAGATCCGAGTCACTTCGGCACGCACCACTTCTTCGCCCGCACATAATAGTGCCGGATCCAGGTTCCCTTGCACCGACTTTGGCCCTACTGCATGATGAATACGCCGCGCAGCCACATCCAGCGGCACCCGCCAGTCCACACCAGTCACATCAGCACCAGCCTGGCTCATCGCTCCTAAAAGTTCACCAGTACCCACCCCAAAATGGATCCTTGGAATGTCCGCCCCAGCAATGGCTGCAAAAATCTCCGTGGAATAAGGCAGTACGTATTCCCGATAATCCCGCTCCGTCAAGAAGCCTGCCCACGAATCAAAAAGCTGCATAGCGTCAATCCCAGCCGATATCTGCATGGACAAAAAATGAGTAATCGTCGGGGTTAACTTCCGCATCAACGCATGCCATGTTTCCGGTTGTGCATGCATCATCGCTTTGGTCTTTTCGTGGTTACGCGACGGCCCACCCTCAACCAGATAACTAGCTAGAGTAAACGGAGCCCCAGCAAACCCAATCAAGGCTTGCGACGAGGTGAGATTATCTATAATAATACCTATACCTGCCATAACTCCATCAATATCTGAGTCTAAAACAGGCAATTTATCCACATCCGACATGCTAAGAATTGGCTGCGCCACCACCGGACCACGGCCCGACACAATCTCGACGTCCACACCAGCAGCTTTCAGCGGCACCACAATATCGGAAAATAGAATCGCGGCATCAACATCGTGACGACGTACCGGCTGCAACGTAATCTCAGCTAAGAGTTCCGGCATAAAACACGAATCAAGCATGTCAATCCCGGCGCGAACCTGCCGATATTCCGGCAGCGACCGGCCCGCTTGCCGCATAAACCACACGGCACGTCGTTGTTCCCGCACGCCAGGAGTAATTGCGTCAATCAATGGCGCATTGGTCAATGTTCGTTTACGTGAAGAGCGCGCAACAAAAGTCATAGCCAAAAGTATGCCGTGTCCCCCAACCTTTGCAAAGCAAGCCACACCTTTCCCACTACCCCCACACACAACTTTTTATTGGTAGACAAGCCACCAAGAGGTGTGATGAAAATCATATAAATTATGTTGGCCAAAAAGTGGCCAATTTCGGTCCAACTATATGAGGGCGAAAATGGCGGTTTCCACTCTTGGCGCCGTCGACAGGCCGCCTATGGCTCGTCGATAAGCCACTAATAGGCCGCGTTGTCTTCCCCACTATCCCAGCAGTCATTCGAGGAGAATCCCATGAACCTATCTATTAACGCAATGTCCCTTTCCCATGGGGTGCTACGGCTCAAAAATGTCGTTGACCTCACCCATTCACTCATTGATACTGCCAGCAATAACACTCTTTGCGGCTCATATTCTGGCATGTCGGAGCTGAGCGAGCTCGGCGCAACCCATGGGTGTGTGTTATACGGAAGTGTTGGAAGTGCCATAACGGTCGCCCAGTCGTTGGCGGAACAGGTTGATTGGGGCCGTCACACTCTTGACCTCAATCGGCAATCATTCCTGGGGCAGGACTGTGTTTTTGGCAAAGCATTAGCATCATGTGATGTTCAACATTTGGTTGAGCAGATTCGCGCAACGTATGCTCCGAACCCTACTCCATGTTTTGCGGATTTCAGTTTCCCGACCCCCATTCCCACGATTCCAGTATCACTCGATGATGTCATTGCCAGGCTTACCAGCACTAATCATGAACAAGCCCATCAGGCCCTCACGTCGTGGACTACCATGTCGTCGATCTCGCATCAGGCTTCGGCCGAGCTCAGTAGCATCGCCAATGATTTAGTCAAAGAAAATAGTGGTGATGCTATTTGCGCAGCTCATAAGACTCTTACTGCCATGGCTGCGACTGCGGAGGCGTTTTCTCTCACGAGTGCCGGCATGGCTGGCACTGTTGGCTACTTTGCGGCAATCGCTTTAGCGTTTCTTCCTGGGCTTATGACTGCCCGAACTTTGTTGTTAGCGATCCCGGAGCCTGCGGAGCGTGAGAGCATTGAGGCGGCGATTTTGGTGAAGTTTCGGGCGCTTTTTGGCCAAGCACTCATGGGTGCGGTGCCGGCTATTCGTAACTTGACTCAGGTGCTTTCCGTTGTTGGTGACGGACTGGTTCAGCTCGCTGGTGGTTCTAACGGCCAGCCCCCGATTGAGAAATTGGGGCATGAAATGTCGGAGTCTGCTGTTGAGTTGGCGCAACCACAATCCCACAAACATGAGTGTCATATGGATTCAAAGTCGATGGCAGAGTTGAATACCGATGCTGCTAGTGGTGGTGGCGGCGGTTACGCAGGCTCGCATGTGAGTGCCTCTGTGGGGTCGTCGTTTCGGGGGGCGGTTGAAGCATCGTCGGGTGGTACGAGTGCCGTTGGCGGTAGTTCTTCCACCCCGTTAGGGTCGCCGCGTCTTGGGGCCTTAGGGGGTTCGGCGCTTACTGCGGCACATGTTGCAACGCAGCCTGCGGGGGTTGATGCCCAGGCCGTATCTGCTGGTTCTCAGGTGGGGACACGAGGCGCCGCCACTGGTTTCCCGGGATTTTTGGGCGGTGTTCATGGTCGTCCGGTTCGTCATGCTGCATCGTCTCATTCGGATACGGTGGCGCACATGACAGCAGCGGCACCTGCAATGTCTCTGTCGCAACGGCAGGTACAGCAACCACTTGTTATTCCCGAAGTGAGCACGGATCATACGCCAAAGAAGGGCAAGGTACATGGGGTTTTGCAGCACATGCCACAAACTCCTAATGCCCGCGATTTGTTGGGAGAGAATCCACCCACGGTCCCTGGCGTGATTGGAACATGGGTACGCCTTGATCCGCAGGAACGCACACCCAACGATTTTAGGACAGGCCTTATTGGTTAACCTTTTGCTTTTCGACGCCCAAAGTTTTCCCTCAAATACAGTGTTAGGAGCACTATCATCATGTCTCATCGCAATCACACTCGTCAGCGCCAGCAGAAGAACCCTGCCGAATTGCCAAACATGCAGGCTGCAACGTGCAACTATAATCGGACGGTCTTCGCCCACTTGTTGGCGGTGACGAAGAAGAAAAATAATCTCAGCCAAACTACACTGTGTGCCCTCATCATGAGCACATTTGGTGTGGTCAAGGCTCACGCGATTTATCTCATTACGGCGGTCACAATGCTGCGCCGCTACCCCACTATCTGCGCAGCCATTCACAAAAATGGCACTATTGATATTGCTCGTCTGGCGATCATTGGCAAGCATCTCACTGGGCTGTCAAAAGCGCAGTTCAAGCAAATGAAACCCCAGCTTCATGCGTTATGTGACGAATCGGAATGGATCACCCCTGCGTCCTTGCGGTCGATGCTGATTCAAGCACGGATCAAGGTGGATGAGAAAGCACGGCAGAAAGCCGAGGCGCAGGCGCAAAAACGTGCCCGGGCTCGGGCGAATAAGGACAAGCCGGTTGTTGTGACCGAATTACCGAGTGGGGTCACGGAAATCACCTTACGGATCGCTAAGGAGCAAGCTGTCGGTTTTCACCGCTATATTA
>ERZ772924.214-NODE-214-length-28679-cov-3.202418_pt1 | contig 28679 bp, 26 predicted proteins | sample MGYA00512116_ERZ772924 | MGnify/ENA primary metagenome ERZ772924 (study PRJEB29015, sample SAMEA2737920) | human oral metagenome | biome: human oral; feature: human-associated habitat; material: dental | place: China | collected 2134 ...
CGTGCCTACGAGTTTACCGCGTGGGAGAAGATGTGACCGAAAGATGGTCTGAGAGGATACCCCGATAGGGGGGATGAAGGGGCTGCTGCACGTTTGTTTCGTGCAGCAGCCCCTTTCGAAAAAATTTTTGAGAATATGGGGATGAGTCAGGTGATGGGATTTTATAGCAATCAAATGAGCATAATTGGGAGAAGAGATGATCCTAGAGATGCATACATCGAAGAATGAGATTGTCCGGTTGTCGGTGGTTCCTTTAAAATGAATATGGCACCAAGATATAGAAAAATCTTAAAATTGTGATTTACAAAATTCTTCAGATGTGCTATTATTCTTTTAGATAAAACGATTTATCAAATAAGAGCACATGGAAAATGATTGAGATAGGTTGTTTTATCGGTATGCAGAGCAACGTTTTATCAAGATGGGAGTGATGCACTGTGAAAGGTATTGGAAAACTGACTGTCTTTTTGATTCCGGTAGGAATCGCAGTCAATATTGTCGGAGGGCAGATCGCTATCCTGCTGAAGTTGCCGATTTGGCTGGATGGGATCGGAACCATTCTGATTGGAGGTATTTGTGGTCTTGTACCGGGATTGATTGTTGCAGCGATTACACAGATTATCAATGCTATTTCCCTTCCGACGGTTTTGCCCTATATGATCGTCGGATTCGCAATGGCCGCAATGGGGACATATTTTTCGAAGAAAGGCTTTTTTCTTTCCTTCCGAAAGTCTGTATTGCTGGGCGTCCTTGTAGCGATTGTTACGACAGCGATGGCTGTTCCGATGGATGTTATTATCTTTGGTGGCTTTATTGGGACTGGCAACAGCATAGTTGCGGCGGGGCTGATGAGCCTTGGCTTGTCGATTCCTGTTGCGGTGACGATCAGTTCGTTTTCATTCGGCCTTGTGGATAAGACCTTGAGCGTGCTGGCTTGTTATTTCATTATCAAGAGTATGCCGCTGAATTTCTTGTCCAAACTGCCGATGAGTGAGTATATTCTTTCGCGCAAACAGTAAGGAAAAGATGGTGCATATATTTAGATAAAACGATTTATCAAATATATGCGTCTGTTTTGTAAGAGGCCATGAAAGAAAACAGTTTGGTTTAGCTTGAAATAGGAGGATACCACATGAAAGGCGTTGGAAAGCTGACGGCGTTTTTGATTCCAGTGGGAATTGCCGTCAATGTTGTCGGCGGGCAGATTGCGCTTCTGCTGAAGCTGCCGATTTGGCTGGATGGGATTGGAACCATCCTGATCGGAGGTATTTGTGGACTTGTGCCGGGACTGATTGTTGCGGCGATCACACAGATCATCAATGCCATTTCGCTTCCGACAGTTTTGCCCTATATGATTGTCGGTTTTGCAATGGCGTTGATGGGGACATATTTCTCAAAGAGGGGATTCTTCCTTTCCTTCCAGAAAGCCGTCATTCTCGGCATCCTCGTAGCGATCGTTACGACGGTAATGGCTGTGCCAATTGATGTTATCCTGTTTGGCGGGTTCATGGGAGATGGCAACAGCCTTCTGGCGGCCGGGCTAATGACGATGGTCTGTCGATTCCAGTTGCCGTGGCGGTTAGTTCCTTTACGTTCGGACTGGTAGATAAGACGCTGAGCGTTCTGGTCTGCTACTTTATCATTAAGAGCATGCCCTTGAACTTCCTGGCAAAGTTGCCAATGAGCGACTATATTCTCCCGTCGAAGAAGTGAGCGCGCCGCTGCAGCGTCAAATAAAGCGTTCGATGGTGCTGAGGAGTTGATCTTAGCGTGAGAGAGGAGATGAACCGCTTGGACTGGTCGTTTACAGATGCCTTTCTGCGCCCTCGTATCAAGGGGAATGTGCTGCTCGATATGAATCCGATGAGTAAGGCCAACATTTTAGCGTCACTTACGGTATCGGCATTCATTCTGTTTGACATTGTGTACGCATTTATCCTTTCCGGGGTGATGGTATTGCTTGCCGCGTGCGCAGGCCGATTGAAATCTTTTGTTTCGGTATATTGGAAAATTGTCGTGTTCTTCGCGTCCTTGTTGTTTCTCGTGCGCGCGGCTTTTACGAACGGTTCTGAGGTGCTCTTTCAACTGGGAGGGATCCATGTGACCCCCGAGGGCATTCATCTGGGACTTATATCGGCCGGCCTCGTGATGGCGTTCAGTGGTGCTTTCATCCTTTTCATCAAGACGACGGAGATGGAGGAACTCGTCTGGGTGCTTGAGCAAAAAGGCATGTCGCATACATTCTCCTACATCGTGCTGTCGGCATTTCAGACGATAATTGATCTGGGCAAATCCGCGCAGACGATTATGGATTCGCAGAAATGCAGAGGCATCGAGACGGAGGGTGGCATGATGACGAGGGCGAAGGCCTTTATCCCGATTCTCGGTCCACTGGTTCTCGGTGCGATTTCCAATGCTGAGGAAAAGACGATCGCAATGGACGCGCGAGCGTTCTCGTCGCCGACAAAGCATACGAGTCTGATGTTGCTGAAGGAGCCGCCACTCGCCGAAAAGCTCGTCGTTTGGGCGTTTGATCTGGCTCTTTTGGTCCTCATAGCTTGGAGGATTTACACATGGATCGGATAGAACTGCAGCATGTGTCGTTTTCCTATGCCCTGTCGAATAAGAAGGCACTGAACGATGTGTCCTTTACGTTTGAGAAAGGCCGTTTTTACGGTGTGATCGGTGAGAATGGCGGCGGTAAGACCTCCCTATGTAGTCTGATTCGCGGTCTGATTCCTCATTTCTACAAAGGGGAATTTTCGGGACACGTTCTATATGACGGGACGGATATGTCCGAGATGGATGTTGATGCACTTTCTGTGGACATTGGATATGTCTTTCAGAACCCCTTTACGCAGATCAGTGGAGTCAAAAAGACGGTGTTTGAAGAGGTCGCACTGGGGCTGGAAAATTTGGGCATTCCGCCGAAGGAGATTGTTGAGCGGGTCGTTGCGGTATTGGATCTGCTCGATATAGGTCATCTTGCACAGAACAATCCGACGGAACTTTCCGGCGGTCAGCGGCAGCGTGTCGCATTTGCCTCAATCATCGTGATGGATCCCGATATTCTCGTCATTGACGAGCCAACGTCGCAGCTGGATCCAGAAGGCTCACAGCAGATCTTTCGGATCATTGAGCAGCTGAAGAAACGAGATAAGACGATTATTCTCGTGGAGCACAAAATCGATATGATTGCGGCCTACTGTGATGAGGTTCTTGTTGTTAAAGACGGCAGTATCGTAAAATGCGGGACAACTCAGGAAGTTCTGTCTGATGTTGGGCTTCCTGCACTCGGCGTGAAGCTGCCGGAGGTTGCGCAGCTGGCATACGAATTGGCAGAGGCTGGGGTTCCGCTGCCCTCTATTCCGATTACAGATGAGGAATGCTGTCGCATGATCCGCGAAGGGTGGGGATTCTAATGGAAGGTATTGAACTGAAGGATGTTTCGTTCTCCTATCCGAACGGATTCTTGGCAAATGAGCAGCTGAACCTTACCGTGCGGCCCGGCGAGCGCGTCGCCATTGTTGGACAGAACGGTGCAGGAAAGACGACAGCTGTCAAGATGATGAATGGGCTCAACCGACCGACACAGGGAAATGTTCTGGTGGACGGCATCAATACCAAGGATCGGACGACTGCCCAAGTTGCGAGAATGGTGGGGTATGTCTTTCAGAATCCGGATGAGCAGATTTTCAACAGTACAGTAGTGAAAGAGATCGAGTATATGCCGCGCTATTTTCACATGGAGGAGGATGAGATCGGGCGGCGCACGGAAGAAGTTCTGCGCCTCACAGGGCTCGAAGAGTGCAGAGATATGAACCCCTTTGATATTTCCTACTCTACTAGAAAATTTGTAACGATCGCGGCGGTACTTGCGACAAAGCCGCGCTATACGATCTGGGATGAGCCCACTGCAGGACAGGATTGCTGGCATATTGCGATCCTGTGCGATATTTTGGACCATCTGCAGCGAGAGAATACGGCGGTCGTTGTCATAACGCACGATATGGAGTTCGTTGTCAGTGCGTTTGAGCGTGTTGTTGTCATGGCGAATAAGCATATTATCGCGGACGGGCGGCCGGAGGATATATTCAGCCGTGATGACATTATCAAAGAGGCACGAATTACGCGACCACAGATTGGAGCGATTGCCCATAAGATCGGGTTAGAGAAAACAATCCTTCATCGCTCGGAATTCGTGTCCTATCTACTGGAGAGGAGATGTGTCCCGCATGGATAAACTGATGAAATTCATTGATGCACACGCAGATGAGTATGTGAAGTATCTTGTGGAGTTGGTGAAGATCGATACGCACGATATAGAGCACGGCATCGGCGGCGGACGTGAAAAAGAGGGACAGCTGTATATGAAGCAGCTGTTTTCCTCCATGGGAGCTTCTCGTATCGTTGAGGATCCTCTGACGGAAGATGTCATCCTAGCGTGTCGGGAAAAATATCATGAGGGAAATCTCGGTCATGCTTATGATGATCGGTTCAATGTCTATGCGGAATTTACCGGCTGCGGATCGAAGAGCATTCTCTTCAACGGTCATATTGATACGATGCCCGTCGGTGATCCAGAGAAATGGGAATACGATCCCTATGGCGGCATCATCACGGGCGGACGACTCTATGGCGTCGGTGCCTGTGATATGAAAGCAGGGCTCATGGGAGCGGTCATGGCAGTCAAGGCGATACAGGATGCGGGGCTTGAGCTGCCGGGTACGGTCAAATTCGCCTCGGTCTGTGATGAGGAGGGCGGGGGTAACGGCTCTCTCGTTGCGGCGATGCATGGGCAAAAGGCAGATGCCGTCGTTGTATGTGAGCCTACGGACTATGAACTGGTTGCCGCCCATATGGGATGGGTCTTTTTCAAAATCGAGACAGAGGGTGTTGCCGTCCACTCGGGTTTGAAGATCGGTGGTGTGAATGCCATCGATAAGACTGTCAAGATTATGCGCTCTCTGGAGGAACTGGAACATCGCTGGCTCCTGACACATAAACATATTCTGCTTCCGCCTCCATCGGGGAATGTCGGTGTTATTCAGGGCGGTGAGGCGGGGTCTACGGTTCCGAACTACTGCTGCATACAGCTTTGCGTGCACTATCTTCCTGGCATGACGTACGATGAGGTCGTCAAGGACTATACGGATACCGTAATGCGCTGTGCAGACGGCGATGAGTGGCTCAGGGAACATCGACCGAAGATCAGTATTTATCAGACGGGGAATCCGTTCGAGATGGATTTAGCACATCCTTTTGTCGATGCATTCAAGACTTCCTATGAGCGAGCGATGGGCGAACCTGTCCGTATTGTCGGCTCTCCTGCCGGGTGCGATTCTCGGACGTGGCGCAATATCGCGGGGTGTCCGACGCTTCAATATGGTCCCGGACGGCTTGCACAGTGCCATGCAGTGAATGAGTATGTGGAGATCAAGCAATACCTTGATGCCATAAAGATATATGCGAATTTGATAATGAATTATTGTGCATAAGGAGGAGTTATTATGGAAATGAAGAAAATATTGGTAGCGGGGGAATCGTGGACGAGTTTTACCACCCATGTGAAGGGCTTTGACACCTTTGTGACGAGTGTGTATGAAGAGGGGATTGAGTTCCTGGCGAAGGCGATTGATAAGGCCGGTTATGAACTCGTCTATCTCCCAGGACAGTATGTTGCGGAACGCTTTCCCCGTACAGCAGAGGAACTTTCTGAATACGCATGCGTTGTGCTCTCCGATATCGGCTCGAATACACTGTTGCTTTCGGATGATACTTTTAAGCGCGGTGTCAAAGCTCCGAACCGCTGCCAGTCGATTGCGGAATATGTTCAAGGGGGCGGCTCCTTCCTCATGGTAGGCGGTTATATGTCGTTCTCCGGTATTGATGGGAAAGCGCGTTACGGAGAGACCGCAGTTCAGGATATTCTCCCCATTGTTTGTATTCCCGGTGACGACCGCGCAGAACATCCGGAGGGCATCACTCCGCAGGTTGTGGCTCCGCATCCGGCATTGGCTTCCCTGCCAAATCCGTGGCCGCATTTCCTTGGGTACAACAAGGTCCTTCCGCGTGAGGGATGTGACGTTCCCATTACGATCGGTGGAGACCCTCTGGTCGCATTCGGACAGTTCGGGAAGGGGAAGACGGCCGTCTTTACCTCGGACTGCGCGCCGCACTGGGGGCCGCAGGAATTCCTTGCATGGGAAGGCTATAATATGCTCTGGAAGGGAATCTTTGACTATCTGACAAATTGAGAGAGGCAAAAACGATGGATCGTGATGAGGCACTGTCCGTCCTAAAGATGCTTGTCGAAACCAATACGACAAATCCACCGGGCAATGAACAACGGCTCGCTGAAAAAATCAAGGGACTTTTGGACGGCAGTGTTGCTGAGAGTTATATCGTACCCTGCGGAGAGGACAGAGCCAGTCTTGTTTCCAAGATTGTTGGTACGGGGAAGGAACCTCCCTTGATTCTCTGCGGTCATATGGATACAGTTCCGTTCGGTGATCCGGAGCGTTGGTCATTCCCGCCCGATCAGCTCACGCAGAAGGGAGATCTCCTGTACGGTCGCGGAACGAGCGATATGAAGAGCGGTCTCGCAGCAATGCTCTGCGCATTTCGCACCGCTGCACGGCGGGAAGAGTCGCCCAGAGGAGATATCTACCTCGCATTGACGGCGGATGAAGAGTCGTCAGGACTCGGAGCTGAGACGATTGCGGCGGAGCTCCCGCTCCAAGGCGGTATTCTATATATTGCAGAGCCGACGGATAATGCGATCGGTATATGCTCCAAGGGGTCGCTGTGGGTCAGACTCAATGTACAGGGGCAGACGGCACATGGTGCCTATCCTGAGAAAGGCGTCAATGCTGTTGATGCTGCTTATGAAGCGTACACAAATATACGCAAATATGTTGAGGGGGTTCATCATGCACTGCTCGGGCACGCGACCTGCACGCTTTCGGGAATTTCCGGCGGTGTAAAGGAGAATATGGTAGCGGATCGGTGTACGATGACACTTGATATTCGAACGACGCCGAATCTGTCGAACCAAGATGCTCTGCAGCAGATAAAGCGCATCTGCTGCGAGGTCTGTGGGGGGCACACAGGTGCTGTTATAAGCCTTGATGTCCTAAACGATCGGAGTCCCGTGTCGATCGACCCAGAGGTATCTGCCGTCCAATCCCTCCGGAAAATAGTGCATAAATGCACGGGGGTAATGCCTATGCATAAGGGAATTAAGTTTTTTTCGGATGCATCGATCTTCATTCGTCACTGCTCGAAACTTCAATGCATTCAGTTCGGCCCTGGACGGGATGATTGCGCACACATTGCGGATGAGTTCGTTGAGACGAACAAATATCTTGCTGCCGTTGTTTGCTATGACGAATTGCTGCGTGCGTATTTTGACTAAGGATTGGAAGATGGCTACAACGCTGAAGGATGTTGCGAAGGCGACTGGGCTCTCGACGACCACTGTTTCTTTGGTCCTTAATGGGAAACCCCACCGTATTTCTGAGGAAAAATGCAAACTGGTCGAGGATACAGCCAAGAAAATGGACTATCACCCGAATAAATTTGCCGTCGGTTTGGTAAAAAACATTACGAAGACCATCGGTCTCATTATTCCGGATATCACGAATGTATTCTTCTCGGAGATTGTAAAGGGGCTTGAAGACAAGCTCCACGAAAATGAGTACAACCTGATGCTCGGCAACTCCAATGACAAGCATCGTTTGGAACTGTCTTCCGTCAATATGATGAATACTCAGATGGTTGATGGTTTGGTTATGATCATGTCATCGGAAACCTTGGGGGAAAAAGAGAGACAGACGCTCTCGGCACTCAGAAAGATGAATCGGCCGGTCGTTCTCATCGATTGCTTTAACGAGCCTGGCGGGTTCAGCACTGTTTCGATCGACAACTACAAAGCTTCTTATATGGCCGTGGAATACTTGCTCTCACTGGGACATCATCGTATTGCATGTATTTGTGGTCCGTTGGGGCTCAAGACGAATGACGATCGCTTGCGCGGCTACACGACAGCGCTGGAACAGCATGGGGTTTCCTATGACCCGGCGCTGATTGTTGAAGGGGATTTTCGTTACCGTAGCGGTTATGCCTCCATACCTGTTCTTCTCCCAAAGGCTCCCACTGCGATTCTCTGTTTGAATGACATGATGGCATACGGTGCGATCAATGCCTTGAAGGATCAGGGAGTTGAAGTTCCGGATGATATCTCCGTTATGGGGTTTGACGATATCTTTTTCTCACAGATTATCGCCGTTCCGCTGACCTCTATCCGTCAGCCGGCATATACCATGGGAAATAAAGCAGGGGATCTCATCCTGCAGGAGATTTCTCGTCACACAAAACCTCGGCGTGTGATTCTTGATCCCACCATCGAGATTCGAAAAAGCACACAAAAACTTAGAGAAGCGGGAGGAAAGCCGGAATGATTGCCGTGATTGGTTCCAACAACATGGATTTAATCTCCTATGTACAGCGAATGCCAGAGCCGGGCGAGACGCTTGCAATGAAGGATTTTTCGATCGCGTATGGCGGGAAAGGTGCCAACCAAGCTGTGGCTGCTGCACGCATGGGAGCGGATATTCTGATGCTGACTGCTGTCGGCACAGATGTTTTCGGACAGGATATCGATGTACATTTGCGTGCAGAGGGAATCCGAGGAAATTACATAAAGCACGTTGATGCTCCCAATGGAACCGCCAGCATCTGGGTGGATGATACGGCACAAAATCGCATTCTGATCCATAAGGGGGCGAATGCCCTGCTCAATGTTCAAGATATTGAGCGTGCAGCAGAGGATTTGCGGAAGTGTTCGATGATTATTCTGCAGTTAGAAGTCGACTACGATGTCGTTTATCATGCTGTTTCCTTTGGGCGGGAGCATGGTGTACCTATTTTGCTTAATCCGGCGCCTGCCAGCACGGAACTGGATATGGCACGTATCTCTTGCTGTGATTTTTTCATGCCGAATGAGACGGAGTTGGAGATTCTCACGAACCATGTGGTCGACACTATGGATGCCATCCAGGAGGCGGGAGCAATTCTGCTTGCACAGGGGATGAAAAATGTTATTGTAACACTCGGTTCAAAGGGCGTTCTTTGGCTGCATGCAGGTGGAGCCGAATTGATTCCAGCATTTGTGGTAGAGGCAGTGGATACGACCGGTGCGGGAGATTCCTTTATTGGATGCTTTGCTGCCGTGTATGAACGGGAGAAAAATGTCAGAGATGCACTTCGGTGGGCGAATGCGTTTGCTGCATTGGGGGTACAGAAGCGAGGTGCGCAGTCATCATATCCAACCCGCGGAGATGTGGAGCGATTTATCACGGGAGGCGGTACGGAGTCTCTCAAAAATTTGGAATCACTGATAAAATAGTCCGTCAGATTGGTGTAGATTCTTCGGCTGAATAAGGAAGAAAACTGGACGCAGAGTGGTGTTCTATGGAGGGGGCTCCATCGGAGTACAGGAAAAAAGATGTACCAAGAGAGCAAGCTGAATTTATCAGCGTTTCCTAACGTGGGGCTGTACGTCGAAGCTGAAAAGTTTCGACGTACAGCCCCTTCTTGATTCAGTGCAGCATGGAGCGAAAATTTTTGAAAAATGCACGACAATAAGCAGGAATACAATAAGGGGATAACGAAGCTCTACCAATCATAATTTTGCTTTGATAAAGGGGGGGTGAGATGAAGAAGCTGCTGTTTTTGTGCCTGGTGTTTGCACTGCTTGCACTTGCGGGCGGCTGCGGCGGGGAACGCGCCGATGAGGCGCACGGGGCGCAGCTCGTCTATGCCACAAAGGACTACGAGGAGATCAATGTACTGGCGGATGAGCACGCCGAGATCGGGCAGCTGCTGTTCGACGGGCTGATGCGCCGCGACGAGAACGATGCCATCGTCCCCGCACTCGCCGAGTCGGTGGAGTACGATCCCGAGACCTATACCTACGTATTTCACTTGCGCGAGGGCGTGCACTGGCATGATGGGAAACCGCTACGGGCGGCGGATGTGAAGTTCACCATCGAGGCGATTAAGAATCCGCTCGTCGACTCCCTCCATGCACCGAACTTCGAGGAGGTGCGTGAGATCACGGAGGTTGACGACCGGACGGTGCGCATACGTCTATCCGCACCGAATGCGGCATTCCTCGACTACATGATGCAGCCGATCCTGCCGGCCCATCTCCTTGCGGGACAGGATCTCACAACGACGGACTTCTTTCGCAGACCCGTCGGAACGGGCCCCTTCCGCATGGAGAGCTGGGAGGCGGGCAAGGAGATCGTTCTCGTAAAGAATGAGGACTACTATCGCGGCGCACCGAAGATCGATCGCTTCGTCGTCAAGATCATGGCGGACGATGCCGCCGAGGCAAAGGCGCTTGCCGACGGGTCGGCAGATCTGGCGCGGCTTTCACCACGGGCTGCGGCACCCTTTGAGGGGAGGGACGGCTACCGCTGCTACGCGATGAAAACCGCGAACTACAGCTCGATTCTGATTAACTGCGCCCATCCCTACTGGCAGCGCAACCGCGACCTGCTGCCTGCCATCGCCTACGCCGTCGATCGTGCGGCAGTCATAAATGACGCATTGCTCGGGCATGGGATTCCTGCATACAGCCCCCTGCAGCGCAGTTCTTTCAACAATCCGAACGTAGAGCACTATAACTATAATCCTGCGAAGGCACAGGAGATTCTCGAGGCAGCGGGCTGCAGGAAGGGCTCCGATGGCTACTGTACACGCGGCGGAGAGGAGGTCGGATTCATCCTCACCGTGAAGAATGACAAGTACAGCCGCATCGATATCGCCAACGTAGTGGCAGCGCAGATGCGCGCGGTCGGAATTCACTGCACCGTGGAGACCCCCGCGAAGGTCGACTGGGACGGGCAGATGGCATACCTCAGCGGCGTGGGGAACGAGATCGACCCGGATGCGCATACCTATAAGGTGTTCTCGACCAATGGACGGGGGAATGACGGCCACTACTCGAACCCACGCGTGGACGAATACCTCCTAGCCGCCCGCCGCGCAACCGACACCGCCGAGCGGATGCGTCTCTACGGGCTCTTTCAGGAGGAAGTGACGAAAGACCTTCCCTATATCTACATCTGCTATATCGACTTCATCTACGTGACGAACGCACGCGTGCACGGCATCACCCCGAACCGCATGCTCGGCTATCGCGGCATCGGCTTCTTTTGGAACGTCAACGAGTGGACGGTGGAGTAGAACGTACTCCTGCGCGATGTTTAAGGAAGAGAATCATAGGGAGAAGTTTTATAATAGAGTTGCTGCCATGTTGGGCGTAGAACGCCGGCAGAAAATCATGGAGAACCTGCAGCTGGAGCAAAAGGTCTATGTCTCGGAGCTGAGTAAAGGAATCACTGATAAAACAGACCCCCAGATTGGCGTAGATTTTCCATCCGAACAAGGAGATAAACCGGACGCATAGCAAGCGCTGTGTGGAGGATTTGTCGACGAGGACAGGGGAAAAAGATACACCAAGGTGGCAGGGCTGAGTTTATCAGTGATTTCTTTATGTCAAACAAATAGGAGTGATGATGTTGGAGCCGAATGCATCGAAGAATGAGATTGTCTATTTCGCGGGTGATATTACGACGCTCGCCGTAGATGCCATCGTAAACGCGGCGAATCGGAGCCTCCTCGGCGGCGGTGGCGTTGACGGGGCGATTCATCGGGCGGCGGGCAGGGAGCTCCTCGCGGAGTGCCGTACGCTTGGCGGCTGCGAGACGGGCGCGGCAAAGATCACGAAGGGATACCGTCTGCCCGCACGTTATGTGATTCATACGGTCGGTCCCGTCTACAGCGGCAGTGCATCCGATGCGGAGCTCCTGCGCTCCTGCTATCGGAGCTCCCTTGAACTCGCACGGGCACACGGGCTGCATACCATCGCGTTCCCTGCCATCTCGACCGGTGTCTACGGCTACCCGAAGGAGGCGGCGGCAGAGATCGCCCTCATGACGATTCGGGAGTGGTTTGACGCGCATCCGGATGCGGGCATGCGCGTGACCATCGTGAGCTTCAGCGCGCAGGATGATGCGATCTATCAGAACCTACAGAGGCGCTCCGGTAGAAATATGCGGTGAGAAATGAGATGAGGGAATACGAATGAATATGATCACCCCACGGAGAGGTCAAACATAGCCATCATCTTTTTGAAGGTATCCTGCCCGTCAAGACAGGTGTCCGTCAGATAGCCTTTTTCTCGCTCCCATTCGGACAGCCCCCTGTAATAAAACATTTTTTTTGCATCCTCGATGATGAACGGGACAATGGCGTGGCGCAGGCACTCCTTGAGTGCAATCAAGCGTCCTACTCTGCCGTTCCCGTCCTGGAAGGGATGGATGCGCTCAAAATCGTGATGAAAGCAGATAATATCGTGGATGGTGACCGAATGAAGAGATTCGTATGCAGAAAGAAGTGCATTCATCCGGGCAGGCACTTCTCTCGGTGCGGCGGTTTCGCGCCCGCCGACCACATTTGCCCGTTTCTTATAGTCGCCGATGGCGAACCATCCAAGGGCGGCATCCTTCGTGCCCTGTTTCAGAATGCGGTGCAGCTCCTTTATCATGTCCTCCGTGAGAGGTTCCTCCGCCTTGTCGATCACATAGTCCATGGCGCGAAAGTGGTTGACCGTTTCGATGATATCGTCGACCGGAACACCTCCGGCAACATCCACGGTATTCGTCTCAAAGATCATTCGCGTCTGATCCTCGCTGAGTCTGCTGCCCTCGATGTGATTGGAATTATACGTCATGCGTATCTGAAGCTCGTGGTACAGACCGCCCGGCATTCGGATCTGCTTCTCGTCGCGCAGCGTCTGGAGCAGAACGTTGTCCGACACACTGCGACAGAGCTCCTCCGGCGTACAATCGAGGAATGCGGCAATCCTCACAAGCACATGATCGGCGATCCTCTCACCCCGTCTGATTTTGGCGATCGTTCGAGAGGAAATGCCCAGCTGCGCAGCAAGTGCCGTCTTTGTTAGTTGCCTGGATTTTAACTTTTGTAACAGCCCACCGTATGAAACCATGATGTTCACCTCGCTCCTTTACTTATTATGGCATAAAATGATGAAAAGTAAAGGCGATTATGGAAAAAAGTAAAGGGGGAGGAAAACTATCATAGATGATCTGGCACTGTGTGTCTGGCTGTCAAATATCAGCCGTATTGAAAAGTACGGGCAATCCCATCCTCGTAACTCTCTAAAATGAGGTTCGAGTTCGTTTTTGTTTGAGGGGCACGCCATGCTATCGACACATACTTGAGAGAGTCAGAGTGATCCGGCTCTTTTTTTATAATGTACTATAAGTACGAATAGGGAAGCATATAAAAGGAGGAAAAAAGCCCTAGAGAGTTGAATTGTTATCTTGGATATATTGATCGTTATCGGTTCGTAGAGAGGATGCGATGAATCCATGTTGATCTTTTCGACAAGACTTCCTGTAAAGGACACGCTTACCAAGGAAAAATTTTTCGAGCTTGTTGTTCGCTGGAATCAGGACAGTCCGCATCATCGGATCGACGGCATCGAATGGGATGGCGGTTATCGTCACCGTTGGGGCGATATGAAGAACATGCTTGAGATCACGGAGTATAACGATGTGGCAGCGGCGCATTTTGTTCAGAGCGAACATGGCGTCCATTGGACAACAGAGTTTATCCTCCATACAGAGCGGCGGGAGATCGGGATCTACCTCAGCCGTGAAGCGACAGAGAACACGGTTTACTTTCACAAGGAATTCAAACCGCCATATTTTTTGAAGCTGCTCATGCGGGAAAATGTTCTTGGATCGGATGGTGGGCTCACCATTTCCGAATATCCGCATTCCTTTGGTGCAACTGCAGATGAGCAGCAGGTGTTGACGCAGCTCTGCTTGGAGGATGCTGGTGCTTTTCGTCTGCCTGTGGTCTATCTGACGCGGGATTGGTTCACAGAGCACTGTGTCGTTGATGAGGGGGAACTGGCACGTCGCCTGTGCGGTGTCGCTCATGTATTGGTCGAGTCTGACAAAGATGTGAGCCGCACGTTGAAGGACTTGTGCCATGGGAAGAATGTTTATAACGGCGGTATGGCGGTCTACTTCCCGAGCGTATCAGCGGCAGCGAAGCGATTTATTCCGTATGACGGAATGGACGTGGAGAAAGTCATGACACAGATCGTGCGCATGATCTTCCGCTATATGAATCAACAAAAGCGGGAGCGGCTGGACACATGGGACGGCATTCAAATGATGCAAATGCGTCGGCAGACGAAGCAGCTTCTTGCAGAGAAGCGTCGGATCGAGGAAAACCGAAAGCAGACCTCGAAGGAGAAAGAACAATACTGGGATGAGTATGTCAAGGCACAGACACAGGTCGAGGCTCTGACTGAACAGAATGCCCGTCTGCAAAGTGAGCTTGCCGTCTTACGCGCACGTGTGGATTCGATGGGGGAAAATCCGCTTCTTTACTACGGCGATGAGAAGGAATTTTATCAAGGCGAAATGCTTGAGTTTGTACGTACTGCACTGTCAGAGAAACTGGATCGTCTGCCGAAGGAAAAAGATCGCCATCTCAGATGCGCTGATGTGCTGCAGGATTTGCTGAATGCCAATGAGTGTGAGGAGATACAGGCGCAGCGGCAGACGGAGCTAAAGCGTGTACTGAAGGGCTATCGCACACTCACACCGGAGATTCAGAGCACACTGATTGATGTAGGATTTAGGATTACCGACGGCAAGCATTACAAGCTGACCTACTATGACGATGAACGTTATACCGTAACGATGGCGAAGAGCGGCAGCGATTGGCGCGGCGGAGAAAATCTATTCTCGGAGATCAAGAAGCGCGTATATTGACGAGTGCAATGCAGCTTACGAGAAACTCCATATATACTGCCCAACACTCTCATTCTTGTGTTATAATATACAGAAAATAGAAGACATAGAAGGAGCGAGAGGAAATCAGATGGCGCGATTGGAAGATCTTACCATAGGTGCGCGGGTCACAGGGATCGTGGGCGATGCTCCCGTGACTGTCGTCGCAGTGAGCTGGTTCGGCGATATGGGGCTTGAGGTCACGGTGAAGGACGATCGCGGACAGCTCTCCAGTCAGATCCTCTATCGGGAGGATGAGGCGCGACTTGCGGTGAGCGATATGCACTTGCCGTGGTCGTTTGATGCAGATGCGGACGATCTGCGCCTTGCCTCGGAGGCATACCGCATCCACATCGCCCACCTCTTCGACCCCTATCTTGCTGTGCATACCTCTGCCATCGATCCCTTGCCGCATCAGATCTCGGCCGTCTATCAGGAGATGCTGCCGCGCCTGCCGCTCCGCTACATCCTCGCGGACGACCCCGGTGCGGGCAAGACCATCATGACAGGACTGTTTCTCAAGGAACTGCTCATCCGCGGTGACCTGAAACGCTGTATGATCGTCTCGCCGGGCAGTCTCGCCGAGCAGCCTTGCCGAGCAGTGGCAGGACGAGCTCTATCGCAAATTCAACCTGCATTTCGAGATCCTGACGAACGATCGCATCGAGTCTGCTGTGACGGGCAACGTGTTTGCGGAGACGAACTTTTGCATCGTCCGCCTGGACAAGCTCGCACGGAGTGAAGCGATTCAGGAAAAACTGCGTGTCACAGACTGGGATCTCATCGTCTGCGATGAGGCGCACAAGATGTCGGCGACCGTCTGGGGCGGTGAGGTCAAATACACAAAGCGTTTTCAGCTGGGACGCCTACTCTCAGGACTCACGCGGCATTTCCTGCTTCTCACGGCAACGCCGCACAATGGGAAAGAGGAGGACTTCCAGCTCTTTATGTCCCTCATTGACCCCGATCGCTTCGAGGGCGCTGCGCGCAGCGGCACGCAGGCAGTCGATGTATCCGATGTCATGCGCCGCCTCGTCAAGGAGGACCTCTTGAAATTCGACGGTACGCCGCTCTTCCCCGAGCGTAGAGCATACACCGTCAACTATGACCTTTCTCCGATGGAGGAAAAACTCTACGCAGAGGTCACATCCTATGTACAGGAGCAGTTCAACCGCGCCGATCAGCTGGACAAGGAACGCAAGACAACCGTCGGCTTTGCACTCACCATCCTCCAGCGGCGTCTTGCCTCATCGCCAGAGGCGATCTATCAGTCCCTCCGTCGGAGGCGTGAGCGCATGGAGCAGCGTCTCGCAGAGGAGCAGATCGGCCGGCGGGCGACGGCATACAGCATATCCGCATCCGATGACTACGATGACGACGATCTGCCCGCAGCCGAGATGGAGGACACGGAGGAGCGCGTCGTCGATCAGGCATCTGCCGCGCAGACCATCGCAGAGCTCGAGGCGGAGATTCGGATGCTAAAGGATCTTGAGCACATGGCGGACAGCGTGCGGCAGAGCGGTACAGATCGGAAATGGGACGAGCTATCGAAGCTGCTGCAGGACGACGCCACCATGTTCGAGGGGGACGGCACGCGTGCGAAACTCATCATCTTCACGGAGCACAGAGACACACTGCGCTATCTGACGGATAAAATCCGCTCCCTGCTCGGCCGTGAGGAAGCGGTCGTCACCATCCACGGCGGCATGCTCCGCGACGATCGACGCAAGGTCGAGGAGCTGTTCAAACAGGATAAGGAAGTCCGCATCCTGATCGCCACCGACGCGGCAGGCGAGGGCATCAACCTGCAGCGTGCACATCTCATGGTCAACTATGACCTGCCTTGGAACCCGAACCGCCTCGAACAACGCTTCGGACGCATCCATCGCATCGGGCAGACGGAGGTCTGTCACCTGTGGAACCTCGTGAGCAAGGAGACGCGTGAGGGCATGGTGTTCCAGCGGCTCTTTGACAAACTGGAACAGGAGCGTGAGGCACTGCATGGCAAGGTCTTCGACGTGCTCGGCAAACTCACCTTCGAGAACCGTCCGCTGCGTGATCTTCTCGTCGAGGCGATTCGCTACGGGAACCGGCAGGAGGTACGTGATCGGCTGAATCAGGTCGTCGATATGAGTCTCGACCGTGCGGAGCTGCAAAAGCTGCTGGACGAAAACGCGCTGACCGAGGACACGATGGACGTACACAGCGTCACGGCGATCCGTGCCGATATGGAGCGCATGGAGGCGCGCAGGCTTCAGCCGTACTTCATCGAGAGTTTCTTCCTCGCGGCATTCCGCCAGCTTGGCGGGAAAATCCATGCGCGTGAAAACGGACGCTATGAGATTACCTCCGTGCCATTTGCCGTACGGAATCGTGACTGTCAGATCGGCACGGGGGAATCCGTACTCCGACGTTATGAGCGCATCTCGTTTGACAAGGCGTATTGCGCCGTGCAGGGACAGGCAGCTGCTGCGCTGATTGCCCCGGGGCATCCGCTCCTCGAGGCCGTGATCGACCTCGTGCGGGAGCGCAGCATGGACGTGATGAAGCGTGGCACGATCTTTGTGGATGAGAACGATGCAGGTACGGACGCGCGTCTCCTCTTCTATATTGAGGATGCCGTACAGGACGGTGTGCCGCTCCCCGGCGGTGGACAGCGCGTCATCTCAAAGCACATCCACTTCGTCGAGATTCGTGCCGACGGCAGTGCAGCGAATGCGGGCTATGCACCTTATCTCGACTATCGTGCGCCCGCGCCGAATGAGATAGAGGTGTTGCGTACCTTCCTCGCGGAGCAGGACTGGCTCTCGCATGATGTGGAGGGGATGGCACGCAGCTATGCCGTACGCGAGCTTATTCCAACCCATCTGAAAGAGATACGGGAGCGTAGAACGGCACGGATCGACAAGACCATCAAGGCGGTCACGGAACGTCTGACCGCAGAGATCCAGTATTGGGACTATCGTGCCGGGGAACTCCGGGAAAAGGAAGCCGCAGGCAAGACGAATGCCCGTCTGAATGCACAGAAGGCGGCGCAGCGTGCAGAGGAACTCAGTGCGCGGATGCAGAGACGGCTTATAGAGCTGGACATGGAGAAACGCATTGCGCCGACCGCACCCATCGTGGTCGGTGGTGCGCTTGTCATACCGCGCGGACGGTTGGACACGCTCATGGGGCGCGTGGAGAGCACCACTGTCGATCCAGTGGCACGCAGCGCAGTCGAGCAGGCGGCGATGAATGCCGTCATGGAGATTGAACGCTCGCTTGGCTATGTGCCGCGTGATGTGAGTGCGGAGAAGGTCGGCTACGATGTGGAGTCCGAGATTCCGATGCATCTGCGTGCGTCGGACGATGCGCCGCTGCGTTTCATCGAGGTCAAGGGGCGGCGGGCGGATGCTGCGACCGTCACCGTCACGAAGAACGAAATCCTCACGGCGTTCAACAAGCCCGCTGAGTACATCCTTGCACTCGTTGCCGTAGCTGGCACACGCACACGGACGACGTATCTACAGCGTCCTTTCCGTGAACGTCCGGACTTCGCCGCAACGAGCGTGAACTATGATATAAAGGAACTGATGGACGGCGCGACCGTCCTCTTGCGGAGGTAGGATCATGGCATACAAGAAGAAACTCATCGAGGTCGCGCTCCCGCTGGATGCGATCAACGCGGAATCCGCGCGTGAGAAATCCATCCGCCACGGGCATCCGTCAACGCTCCATCTGTGGTGATCGCGTAAGCCAACGGCGACGGCGCGTGCCGTGATCTGGGCGTCGCTCGTCGATGATCCATCTGCACATCCCGAGGAGTTTCCAACGGAGGCAGCACAGGAGAAGGAGCGTCAGAGGCTCTTTCGTATTCTTGAACAGCTCGTGAAATGGGAGAACGCGAACGATCAGAGGGTTCTGGATGCGGCAAAGGCGGAGATCATGAAGTCCACGGACGGGAATCTGCCGCCTCTGCTCGATCCATTTGCAGGCGGTGGGACGATTCCCCTTGAGGCGCAGCGTCTGGGGCTTGAGGCACATGCTCATGACCTCAACCCCGTTGCCGTCATGATCAACAAGGCGATGATCGAGATCCCGCCGAAGTTTGCGGGACAACCGCCCGTGAACCCCGAGGCGCAGAAGAATAAACTCACGGAGGACGACTGGCTATCGAAGAAACGAAATGATGAGATATTTGTAGAACCAACTGCTGAGAATGGAAAAATTCATTATTTTGTGAGGTGCGGGAAAGATGTAGTTGATGGAACTGTAGCTCGCTCGGGGGGCGTTGTGTCTTTTGTAATACGCCCGTGGGATTTGACTACATACGTGGAGAGGGGAAAGCGCATCGCATCGCAAGTCAGTTGATGGCTGTTGCAGCAAAAGGGGATTCTGGCAGAATTTATATTTCTCCTGATGAGGAGCAGATCAGTGCAGCTTTCATACAAAAACCAAGTTCTTATCCTTCGGGTGAACTACATGGTAAATCTCGTGTTAATGTAGGACTGTATGGGTTCAATGAGACATCGGATTTGTTTACGAATCGTCAACTTGTAGCCCTTACTACTTTTTGCGACCTTGTTACCGAAGTGCGTGAACAAATTGAACGCGATGTAGGAAGCGTGGAATATGCACAGGCCGTTTCTGTGTATTTAGCCTTATCCATAGATAAATTGACAAATATTTCATCCGCTATTGTGAGTTGGATGAATGACCGTGGTGCCCTACGCGAGACTTTTGCCCGACAGGCAATTCCAATGGTATGGGACTATGCGGAATCAAATCCTTTTTCTAAGGCAGGGGGGAGTTGGGAGGCTGTACTCGATAAGGTGGTTAATGTTATTCGAGCATATCCACGAGTTGCCATGGGAGGAAATGCAGTACAGTTTGATGCCCAACTAGATAAAGAGGGGCGTAATGTCATGGTTTCTACTGATCCACCCTACTATGACAATATAAGCTATGCAGATTTATCCGATTTTTTTTATGTGTGGCTACGTAAAAATCTGAAAGATATTTATCCCGAGCTATTTAAGACAATGCTTGTTCCCAAGATAGAGGAGCTGGTTGCTACCCCTTATCGTTTCGGTGGACAGAAAGATCAGGCAAAGAAATTTTTTGAAGAGGGAATGCTTCAGGCAGTTACTCAAATAAAGATAATGGCGAGAGAAGATATACCAATTTCGATCTATTATGCCTTTAAACAACGTGAATTGGATAAAGTCGGAGATAAGCAGCGGTCAGTATCTACTGGATGGGAAACAATGTTATCGGCTATTCTCCAGGTCGGGCTATCTATTACAGGGACTTGGCCGATGAAAACCGAGAGTTCAGGGCGGGCCAATAGTCAGAAGGCCAACGCCCTCGCATCCTCCATTGTCCTCGTCTGCCGCAAGCGCCCTGCCGATGCGCCGATCTGCACGCGACGCGACTTCCTGAGTGCGCTCAAACGTGAGCTGCGGCCTGCGATTGTGAACCTTCAGCAGAGCAATATTGCACCCGTCGATATGGAACAGAGCGCAATTGGCCCCGGCATGGCGGTCTACTCGCGCTATGCGCAGGTTCTTGAGGCAGACGGTACGCCGATGACGGTGCGCACGGCACTTCAGATCATCAATCAGGAGCTCGACCAGTACTTCTCGGAGCAGGACGGGGAACTCGATCGGGACACGATCTTCTGCGTTGCGCTCTATAAGCAGTACGCATTCCGCGAAGTGAAATTCGGTGATGTCGAAGTGTTGGTATGTGCGAAGAACACGAGCACCGACCGCCTACGGGAGAAGGGCATCCTCTTCGCGGAGCGGGGGACGGTACGCCTCCTGCAGCGCGATGAGATGGCGTCACAGAGGACGTTCGACGTCTCTGTGACATGGCAAGTTGTTCAGCGTCTCGCCCATGCGCTCGATGTGGATGGTGTGGAGGGCGCGGCGCAGATCGTTGTGGGGCTTTCCTCGGAGGACGCAGAGAAAGCACGCGCACTCGCCTATCGCCTGTTCCAGACGGCAGAGCGGCGAGGTTGGGCACAGGAAGCCTATGCGTATAACACGCTGGTCACGAATTGGCGGGCGATCCAAGAAGTCGCCGCGCGGATCAAGAAAGAACAAGGCGCGAATCAGGGCGGACTCTTCGCCGAGTAGACATTTCACAGGAGGAATGTAGGATGGGCAGCAATCACGAAAAGGTGCGGTAGGGAGAGCGTATTCTGCTCTTTGCACTCTCGGACTATGTCTGCAAGGAGTTGAAGCAGACCTATGGGGCGGACTGGTGGGAGGACGGCGTTCTGGATATCCTCTATGATGACCAGAAGCGCAGTCTGCCGCTGTCAGGGGACTGGGGGACGCTCGTCGACTCGCTCGATATGGCGTTGGCGCTGCTCCTCTTTGACCTGCACTGGGGTGATATCTTCTCACGCAAGCTGCCGGTGAGCAATCGTACCTGGGTGAAGGAACTCAAGGGTGTCCGTAATGATCTCGCCCATCTCGGCGGCAAGGATTTCTCCGATGATGATGCGTGGCGTGCGCTCGATACGATGGCGCGTCTCTGTGCGTCGATCGACGCCGATAGTGCAGAGGAGATCCGCGAGATTTTGCGCGAGCTGCGCTATGGCTCGGCTGCCGGCTCGATGAATGGTACGGCGGCGGTCTCTGCACCCAAAACAGCCGTCCCTAACACGAGCGGCATCCTGCAGTCTGTCCCACTGAGCAGCCTGCCGAGCTGGCGCGACGTAATCAAACCTCATCCGGATGTGGCGGCGGGACGGGACAAGAACGCCGAGTTCGCCGCAGATCTCGCACAGGTCGCACGCGGCGAGGGCTCGTTCGAGTATCGCGACCCCGTGGAGTTCTTTGCGCGTACCTATGTGACCGAGGGCATGGCGGGGTTGCTCATGCAGGCACTTCGACGCATCGGCGGCAAGGACGGCGAGCCGGTGATCCAGCTCAAGACGGCATTCGGCGGCGGCAAGACGCACAGTATGCTCGCACTCTATCACATGCTGCGCGGAACGGTACCGCTCAGCAAGATCTCAGCGGTGCAGCCGGTGCTCACGCATGCGGGGCTGTCTACGCTGCCAAAGGCGAACGTGGCGGTGCTCGTCGGTACTGCCATCGACCCGACGCGGGTGCAGCGTCCGCCGCACATGCCGGGGTTGATGATTCATACGCTGTGGGGGGAGATGGCGGCACAGCTCGCTGCATCGGCGGGCAATCCGAAGCTCTACGACTATGTGAAGGAGGCGGACAAGAGGGGGGTATCGCCCGGCTCGGAGGCACTGAAGAATCTCTTTGACGCGGCGGGGCCATGCCTCATCCTCATGGATGAGCTGGTCGCCTATGCAAAGAAAATCTATGGTGTGGACGGTCTTCCTGCCGGCTCGTTTGACAACTTCATTTCCTTTATCCAGGAGATCACCGAGGCGGCACGTGCGAGTGAGAACAGTCTCGTGGTCGCGTCGATCCCCGAGTCGGAGATCGAGATTGGCGGTGCGGCAGGCCAGGCTGCGCTTGAGAGTATCGCACATACCTTTGGGCGCATGGAGGCGATCTGGAAGCCCGTGACGGCGAACGAGGGCTTTGAGGTTGTGCGTCGCCGCCTCTTCCTCGACTGCGAGGACACGGATGCCAGAGACCGCGTCTGTGCGGCATTCAGCGAGATGTACCATGCGAATCAGGACGTATTTCCCGTGGAGGCCCGCGAGCTGGAGTACCGTGAGCGTATGATCTCGTGCTATCCGATTCACCCCGAGGTGTTCGACCGCCTCTACGAGGATTGGGCTACACTGGAGCGTTTTCAACGGACGCGCGGCGTGCTCCGCCTGATGGCGGCGGTGATTCATGAGCTGTGGATGGGCAGCGACGCGGGGCTGCTCATCCTGCCCGGCTCTCTGCCGATGGATATTCCGTCTGTGCGCGACGAGCTGACTCGCTATCTGCCCGACGGGTGGATCGCACTCGTGGACAGCGAGGTGGACGGCAAGAAGGCAACGCCCTATAAGAAGGATCAGGAGAATCCGCGCCTTGGCAAGTTCTTCGCGGCGCGGCGTGTGGCGCGTACGATCATGCTCGGCTCTGCGCCGAGTGTGCGCGCACAGACGGTGCGCGGTATCGAGTCCGCCCGTATCTCCCTCGGCGTCGTTCAGCCCGGCGAGAATATCTCTGTGTTCAAGGATGCGCTGAGTACGCTTGAGACCTCACTCTCGTATCTCTATACGAATCCTTCGCGCAATCGGTACTGGTACGACACACGCCCGACGCTGCGCAAGACGGTGATGGATCGTGCCTCACAGATTGCGGATGCCGAGGTGCTGCGCGAGATGGAGAAGCGTCTGCGCAAATGCAAAAAGGAGTCCCCGTTTGCGGGACTCCATATCTGCCCCGCGTCCTCTCTGGATGTACCGGATGAGCAGGCGGCACGGCTCGTTCTCCTGCGTCCGACGGATGTGCATACGGCGGATAGGATGGACAGCCCCGCACTCGTGGCGGCGGATGATTTGCTGAATCGTCGCGGAGATGCACCGCGCATCTATCGCAATATGCTTCTCTTTGTCGCGCCGGATGCGGATCTGCTGGATAAGCTGAAACAGGATGTGCGCCTCTATCTGGCGTGGCAGTCGATTCAAAGCGACAGCGAGTCGCTGAATCTCGATGCGGCGCAGAACCGCGAGACGGAGAGTAGTCTGCGCAGTGCAAACGACACGGTGGAGGATCAGCTGCGGGCGGCGTATTGCTGGCTGCTTGTCCCCTCGGTTGACAAGACTGCGGATGTCAAGGCGATTCAGTGGGAGAAGCTGCGCATTGGCGGCAATGAGAGCATTGTTGCGAAGGCTGCAAAGAGAGCGCAGTCAGATGAGTCTCTGATCCCCCGTTGGGCGCCCATGCTGCTCAAGATGGAGCTGGATGCGCTCCTCTGGGCATCGTCGGATCACATTGAGATCAAGACACTGTGGGCGCAGCTGTGCACCTACTGTTATCTGCCGCGCCTCGTCTGATGTCCTCATGCAGGCAATCCGCGACGGCGTGAACTCCGATCAATACTTTGCCCTTGCAGCGGGATTTGATGGCACGCGCTATATCGACCTGATGTTCAACCGTTCGGTTTCACACGTCGATAAGTCCGCCCTTCTCGTGAAGATGGCGGTCGCGCAAAAACAGCTTGCCGAGGATGCAGCAAAGCGTCAGGCGGAGATGGATGCTGCAGCATCGGACAGAGAGCACACGGCCGCCCCGTATGGCGGCAATGGGCAGGGCGACATGACGGGGGGAGCATTTTGCTCCGCCGATACTGCGCATGGGAGCGTGGCGGATGGCACATCACCGTATGGACGTCCCATCCCTACGGCATCCGCTCCTGTACCTGCGAAAAAACGGCACTTCTTCCTCTCTGCTGCGCTCGATACGACCCGCATCAACCGCGACGTTCAGAACTACGTCGAAGAGGTTATCCGCCACCTCACCTCCGAGGACGGCACACGCGTCACCATCTCCCTCGAAGTGGAGGCCGAAAGTGACAATGGCTTCTCGCCGCAGACCATCCGCACCGTCTCCGAGAATGCACGCACACTCGGCGCAAAGGATGTAGGGTTTGAGGAGTAGTTGAGTAGGACGTGATATCGTTATGAACGGCATCATGTCCCGAAGCTCTCGTGAGGTTTTGACAACAGAGATATAAAGGATTATAATTAATACATTTATATAGTTGTTGCATAGGAGTGTTTTTTATGGTGTTGTCAGATAATGAGATCAGAACATTGGTTGAAACAGAACAGCTCCTAACGCCGTTTGTAGAAGACCGCCTGCAGGCGGTTTCCTATGATATCTCATCCGGAGATGTCGTTGTTGCATATCAGTTGCTCAATCGCCCCGTTGATTTGAGAAATAACGAGCAGATTCGTCTTGCTACGAGAGAAGTGAATATATCTAAGGGGTATCACATCAAGCCAGGGGAGTACATTCTTGTGAAAACACGAGAAAAATTTCATATCCCGACAAATCTGACGGCACATATTCGTCCTCGCACAACATTCACGAAAATCGGGCTGCTTTTGTCTGCCCAACATATGAATCCTAATTTTGCCGGATATTTATATCTTGGCCTCTACAATGCGACCCCTAATATCATTGACATTTACCCTGACCTGACCATTGGGCAGATGGTTTTCGAGGAAGTATGCGGAACAATAACCACATCAAAACTCTATGACAGAAAAAAGGATGCTAAATATCAAGATGAGGATCAATTTATTTCTCCGCGATTGGATGATTTGAGCGAGGAAGATAAGAGAAAGGTTCATGCGATTGTCAAAGATTTGATGGGGGCATAGTATGTCAAAATTACATGATACCTTGGAAAAATATATTGCCACACGAAATATTGATCCCGAGTTAAAAAATTATGCTCTCGCAGATATGGAAAACCAAATAGTGCAGGAAATCGTTGCACAAAAAGCTGCAGAGATTGATAAAGCCACACTCGAACTACAACGAAAACGAATGGAGCAAGAACGTCATGAAAAAATAGAACAGCATATTAAGGAGGCAGAGCGTACATTTTGGATCGTTGTCGTATTGGGGCTGATGATTGGTCTGGCGGGAAACCAGATCACAGAGATTATTTCTTCCGTCAAAGAACAATTCGAAGTCAACCGAATGATGGGTAATTTTTGGATTACTGTCTTTATTGCTTGCGGTATTTATTTTGTAATTCAACGGCAATATATCAGTACAGCGACTGAGCTCATTAATGACTTTTTCCGGAAAGGACATGAAGAACAGTGACGCGTGAATATCCGAAACATGGCGAAATATGGCGGCATTTCAAAGAGAGCCATCTCTACCGCATCGAGACTGTGGCGGAGCATACAGAGACGGGCGAGATGCTCGTCGTCTATCAGGCACTTCACGGAACGTACGGCATGTATGCGCGTCCACTCTCAATGTTTATGAGTCCGCTGGATCGCATGAAATACCCCGATGCCACACAGGAATATCGCTTTGAAAAAGTGCGGACGTGATGTGGGCGAAATTTGGAAGAGTATGTTGAACTGAAAAGACGATGGCACATATCCAATTTGCGGATATGTGCCATCGTCTTTATGAGGAACTTTGCGTCGGAATTGGAATCTCAATCGCAGGAGTAATCTGCGTGATAATAGGTGTATATAAATCTACGTCTGTGCTCGGTGTGGATAGGGAGACGACAAGCGAATATCGAACGCTCTTGTCATAACGTTTCAGATAATCGCGTTCTCTCCACCATCCGACAACGGGGTACACTGCGATGAGGTTACAGCCGGATAACTCTACGGCACTCAGATCACAAAAGTCGGAGTGAATAGAACCGACATCGCGATTGTTTGAGCCTAAGTACCAGCGGTCACTGCCGCTTGATCCATCGCCTTTGTCTTTTTTATCTTCGCCGCGCATCTTCATGTTGATGCGTTTTTGGAAGTCCTCTTTGGTTTCGTTGGAGTTGATGACATCGAAACGAAGTCCACAGGACGGATAGCGATATTTGTCCTTCCAACCGACCTCGCCCGGCCCCGGTTCGATAAAGTAGGACAGGGTCAATTTCAATGTAACAGGAGTTTCGCCTAGCTCTTCCAGAACTTCTTTTGGCCAAGGAAGGGTATGCAGGTGCATCTCGTGCATACTTTTCTTGTCAAAGGGCTGCAGTTCTCCCTGGATCACCATGTTGACACTGTTGTTCATGCACTGCATTGCCTTAGCGAGGTTTGGGATGCCATAGCCGCACGTGTGCAGGAGATCACGTCTGCCTTTACTTTTGGTATCCTCGGTGCAAAATTGCGCTTTCATTTCCTGCGTCCAAGAAGCAGAGTGAATCATCAGGGCGCGAACGGTTTCCGGCCATAGATCGGGATATTCGTTGAGCAGCTGTGCACAGAAATACGCAGCTTGTGCTGTGGCGGCACTTGTTGCCCAGATGGTTGAAAACAGTTTTCTGAGCGGCTGATAATTCGTTGTCAGCAATGAAAGGTCGGAGCAGGCATCATAGTCGGTGCCGTTGGATGCAACATTGCCGCCATTGAATAGAACTTCCGGCTTTATCGGCCATTTTTTGTCCCAAGTAGAAGACGTTGAGCTGTAGGGGGATAGTGCTCCAGCTTTGGCAAGAGGTGTGAACCCGTGAAAAACAGGATCGCTGATCGTGCTGTCATCGGAGTAAGCACCGACGGTGATGGCGTTCCATGATTGTCCAGGACTCTCGACGCTGTGCAGTCTGTTTGCCTCCGGGTATGGACTTGAGCCGAACTCGTTCGGCTGCACATTTCCGGCACTGATCACAAATAGGCGTTTTTCATCATTTTCCTCTGCACCGGATGTGATGTTGTCGATTGCGGCAGACCAAGAGGTCGGGCTGCCGTCTCTGGTGTTATAGGCGGGAGCTGTCACTGCCATACATAGGACACGCTTTGCCATTGGATTCGCGATTTCGGCAAGCGCGACGGCCTGCGCTGTTATGGCTCCGTATAGTTCGGGTGGATTTTCTCCTGTCGGTGGTAATATTTTTACAGATTCAATTTCGTGCGCTGTCTTCAGCGGAGATTTTGAGAGCAGTGCTTGTTTCAAATCATAGTAGAGTGAAACGCCCGCCATCTCGGTGCCGTGTCCGTGATGGTCGTTTGTTCGCCAAGAGGCATCGACCGATTGAATATGGTCGTTATCTGCAGCAGAGGTTAATAATGGATGCGCAGAATTCAGACCTGTATCCAATAGACATACGGTGACGTTTTCCCGTTCAAATGTTGTGCGGGATAATAGTTCGTCTGACCAGTCTGTTTGCTCGGCATTTGACAGATCTGTAAAGAAGGATGTGGGTTCGGGAGCTCGGTGCATCTCAGCAATGAAAGAGCAGCTCTCAACGAGTGTTCTTAGATCGTTGGCGTTTGCATATATGAGTTTTACGAGGCGTTCGGGGAATACAATACGATTCTTGTCAATCGGGATGTTGAGTGACTGACACACGGAGGTAAAGGCTTCTTCGACTTTGTCGCAAGTTTTGATGGCCTCATCCCTCGCGTCAAAACGCAGCCAAAGTTCACACCATACGGGCTCTTCATCTGGGAACATCGTGTGAGAATCGAACCAAAATGATTTGAACAGGGCTAATCGAATGTCCTCGATGCTGCTGACTAAGTCGTTGTATCTGGGATGGTTTTTCGGTGTTTTTTCGTTGGCATAGCTTTCAATTTTTTTGATGAGATAGGACTCTTTTCCATTGGGGATGTATACGAGTGCGGTTTCTGTTTGTGTCTGAGGATCCTTTTTTATATTTACGAGGCGGATTCCCTGTCTGGGACTTTCCAATCCCTGTATTTCTAAATCATGTCCGGCAGCGCCGGATACCTCGAGGTAAATGCCGTCCTTATATCGAATCGCTGCGACTTGACTCTGTGTAAGGTTATGAGCAGCATAGGCTTCGGATAGCTTTCGCTGAATATAGGCTGCATGAGCAACCGGATTCCGTTGCGGATAGTTCTTTGTCATAGAATGGGAATCAGAGGAATATGGATATGGCGCAGCCGTATGGGATAGAAAAATGTTCTTTTTGTCGACTGCCATTTATCTTACGCCTCCTTATAGGAATAGATGTTTTTCCTTTCCCGCAATAGATATGCAATCTGTTTTACACTCAAGGGTTGATCTGATAGGATGGAGGTCTTTATGGCGTCGTCACAGATTTTGACGATTTCGGCATGATTGAGACCGTCAGCAGCTTTTAAGAGTGGCTTTGTTATTTTGAAATGCTTGTCATAGTTGATCAGTTTGCATT
>ERZ772924.218-NODE-218-length-28199-cov-21.060262_pt1 | contig 28199 bp, 24 predicted proteins | sample MGYA00512116_ERZ772924 | MGnify/ENA primary metagenome ERZ772924 (study PRJEB29015, sample SAMEA2737920) | human oral metagenome | biome: human oral; feature: human-associated habitat; material: dental | place: China | collected 2134 ...
AAGCGAGCGGGTCGGCGATCCGCGGACTCGTGCAGGCGGGAGCCCGGCCGCGAGGCCGCGTGAATGCAGTCTCCCGTCGGAAGGTTCGGGGCGGGCTGGGATCTCTCAGCCCGCCCCGCGGCTCTCAGCCCGCCCCGCGGCTCTCAGCCCGCCCCCGCTCTCAGTCCGCCGCGGCCTCGAGCACGATCGAGTAGGCGTTGCCGTCTGGATCGATGAGATTGAAGACGTCGACGACTTCGTCGATCGTCTCGATCTCGGTCACCGAGAATCCGAGGTCTGCGAGGCGTTGCTGCTCCGCCCGGGCGTCGTCGACTCCCAGAACGAGCGTGATGCCCTCGGCGCCGGCCGTCTCGGGCGATTCGAAAAGCTGGAGCCAAAAGCGGCCGAGGTTGAACTCGACGATCCCTTCCATGGGCATCGAATGCGGAGCGCCGAGCTCGAAGGCTGCCTGATACCAGGCGACTGCTTCCTCAATATTGGACACGGGCACACATGCGACTATGTTGTTCATCTTCATGCTGCCATCCTAGAGGCCGTGCATTCCTCTCGCGATGGTCTGCTCTCCCCAAGCAGGGTCTTGAAAGGGCCGTCGCGTGCAAAGACGAAAATGCTTTAAGATCTCGGCATGTACGTGATCCTCATCGACTATACGTCCGAATTGGAAGACATCGACTCAGCCCTCGACGCACATAAAATCTGGCTCAATGAAAACTATGCCGCAGGCCGTTTCCTTGCGTCAGGGCGTCGCGAGCCGCGCACGGGCGGAGTGATTCTCGCGGCGAACCGTCCTCGTGAAGAAATCGAGGCGGCGGTGGCGAAAGACCCATTTGCCCTTCGCGGCTTGGCCAAGCATGCGATCGTCGAATTCCGCCCTTCGCGCGTGGCCGACGATTCTCTGGCAAAGCTTCTCGGCGACTGACGCCGCTTCGCTTCAGGACCGAAAACTCCAGGCGACTTTGCGGCTTCGCCTCTCTGGTGTGCCCCCGGCAGGACTTGAACCCGCGACCGATGGATTATGAGTCCACTGCTCTAACCAACTGAGCTACAGGGGCGCGCCGGAAACCGGCCCTCATATCTTAGCCGGATTTCTTCGACCACGTCACCACGATTCGCAGCAGCGTCGATCACTCGATTTGAGCGTCGCACGCTCGGCGCTGTTCCTCCAGCTCGATGAGCCGCGAGAACAGCGCGGAATACTCCGGGTCGTCGGGAGGCGTGCGCTGCAGTCGCGAGCGCAGATCGCCGATCTGGCGCGTGATTCCCTGCCTGATAAGGGACACGGCTATCCCCCACACGTACCGCTCGACTCGGTCTGGCCGGCTCTCGGGAAGCGTTTCGACGGCGAGCTGGGCAACGGCTCGCCCGACGACGTCGTCGGCGTTCTCGATGACCCTCTCGACGTACCACCCGGCGGCGGCCTCCTCCGCCTTTTCCAAAGGGACGCCTTTCGCTGAGAGCTCGGCGACGCGCTTGTCGTAGGAGGCGGCTCCCCCGGCGGCCCGGATCGCCTCGTGCACGCGGCGATGAACGGGCACGGTGAAGGTCTGGGAAGGCAATTCGTCCATCTGCGCCGGGCCCGCGAGGCCCGGCAGTTGAAGGTATATCCCAAGAGCCTCCCTCTCGACCCTCTCTACGGGGTCTCGCACCGTCGCCCTTGGCGCGAGAACGGGGGCGGGGCGCTCTTGCCCGTCCTGAGCGCCGCCGTTCGGCCGTCTCTGTCCGCCCTCAGTCCTCCGGCCGGAAGCGGGCCTCCGGCCGGCGGAAAGCACAGCGCGGCGAACGGTGCCCTCGTCCATGCCGAGCCAACCCGCCAGCTGCCTCGTGTACTCGCCGCGAAGCACCCTGTCGCGGATCGAAGCGACCATTGGCGCGGCGGCGCGGAGGCCGGCGGTCCTCCCTTCGGCGCTGTTCAACGGCAGGCCCGTCAGCACCGAGCGAATGGCAAACTCGAACAGGGGGCGGCGGGCCGCCACGATCTCGCGCACCGCCTCGTCGCCGTAGTTCATGCGCACCTCGCACGGATCCATTCCCTCGGGTGCGACGCAGACGAAGGTCTGCGCGGCGAAGGCCTGATCTTCCTGGAAGGCTTTGAGCGCGGCCTTTTGGCCGGCGGCGTCGCCGTCGAAGGTGAAGATGATCTCGCCGCCGTAGGCCGCCCCGGAACCCAGGATCACCCCCGCAGCCGGATCGGCCCCGTCGCCGATGAGCCTGCGGACGACCTTGACGTGTTCGGAGCCGAAGGCGGTGCCGCACGTGGCGACGGCCGTCTCGACGCCCGCGAGCTGGGCCGCCATGACGTCCGTGTACCCCTCGACGACGACGATTCTCCGCTGCTGCGAGATGGCGCGCTTGGCCATGTCGAGCCCGTAGAGCACTTGGGATTTCTTGTAGATTGCGGTCTCCGGCGTATTGAGATACTTCGGGCCGTTGTCTTCGTCGGAGAGCTTGCGCGCGCCGAAGCCGATCGGGTCGCCGGTGATCGACATGATCGGCCACATGAGGCGCCCGCGAAAGCGGTCATACTGGCCGCGGTTTCCCTGGCTCGCCAGTCCCGAGGCGGCTATTTCACGCTCGGTGAATCCGCGGCGTCGCAGCTCTTTGAGCAGGCCGTCCCACGAGTTCGGCGAGTATCCGACCTTGAAGCGCTCGATCGCTGCGGCGTCGAAGCCGCGCTGGTCGAGCATCCGCCGCCCCGCCTCGCCCTGGGGGGAGGCCAGCTGGGCCATGTAGAAGTCCACCGCAACCCGGTGGGCGTCGATGAGGCGCTGGCGGGTGGCCCCGGAGTCGCCGCGTTCGCGCCGCCCGTCGTTCTCGTAGCGAAGCTCCACACCGGCCTTTCGGGCGAGGATTTCCACAGCTTCGACGAACGACACGTGCTCGATTCGTTCGACGAAGGAAATGACGTCGCCGCCTTCGCCGCATCCGAAACAATGCCACCTGCCGATGTGCGGCCGGATGTGGAAGGAGGGCGTTTTCTCATCGTGGAAGGGGCACAGGCCCTTTTGTGAGTCGACGCCGTCGGGGCGCAGCTGAACATACTGGGAGACGACGTCCTCAATCCGCGTGCGCGAACGAACCTCGTCGATGTCCTCTCGCCTGATCAACCCCGCCATGCCACCATTCTATCCGGGCGCTCCAATCGATCTGAGCATTCAGACAGCGCATCCAAACAGACAGTCTCGGGCGACGCCGCGGAGACTTGCAGGCAACGCCAGGGCCTGTTGGTCGACCTCGCGGAGGCCTTGGCCGGAAGTCAGTCGAAAGGTGGAGGCCGGTGCCCGAAGGCCGAGAAAAGTCGTTTCCGCGTGTCAACGAAACGGAACTGAGTGCTGATGAAACGGACTTGACGTGCGGTCCGCGTATAGCGAGGCAAGACCTCAACTGCGGGCTAGCAGACCGGAAGCCAGTTGGAACGAATCTGGTCAGACGCTGCTTGCAGAACGCTCAGGTTCGCATTGTGGATTGCCATAATTCACGCAATGAGTGATATTAGATGCGAAGAAGCATAATCATTTGATAATCAACTCTTTAAGATTATTTAATACAGCTTTCTAAATCTAGAAAGCGTAAAAATCGTCTCTCGCGACGACACACCCTTTCTATTTCAACTAAACGTCTTTGCTTTTGCTTTAAGCGTGTTTAACATTGCGGCAATGGCCATGTTTGGCTGGTTGCGTCGAAGGGAATTTCCGCACGATCAAGGCTGGGTTTCCCGCACAGTAACGCGACTGACAAACCATTGTGACACAAATGGTCAGAAGTTTACTATGGAAAAGGGGGTGCGCCAGGAGGCCGGGGCTGCTATCGTTAGTTCTTGACAGCACTGTAACCCTTGGCGTCGTGGCAAACAGGGCGTGCATACCCTGTCATTCCGCCGGTCAGCCGCAAGGATTCGCAGTCCGTCCGCCGTGTTTGCCTATATGCCTGAATACGGTGTTTTTGAACAAAGACGACATCCTTGAAAGGAAGGGAGGCGCCCATGTCCCAGCTCCGTCTTGACCGGGACAAATTCAACCAGACCATCAGCCGTCTGGAACAAGAGGGCCAGCGATTCGACAAAGCCCAAAGCGACTTCGCCCTCGGGGCCCAAGCGGCCACAGGAGCACTGTCCCCAACCCCTGCCCCAAGTGCAGACGGCTGCGGCATCGGCGAGTTCGACCAGTTCCACACTCCGCTGCACGCAACGCTGTTCGCCTCCGAGAACGAACTCAAGACCGTCTCACGCGGGCAAAAGCACTTTATCAGCCAACTAAAGGAAGCCGTCTCCTCGATCGAAGGGGTCAACGAGGACGAGCGGGCCAAGTACTTGGAGCGCTTGGCGGCGGTGGACGGAAAGTTCACCTACCGGCGCCCTGAGGAAATGAAGGAATACGTCGAGGCCTACGCCCGGGCCCGCAACCTCATCGACAGGCTCTCCCAGTGGGGAGGCAAATAATGGCCACCCCGCATGCCGACCGGCTGTACAAGATGGAGTCTTGGCGCACCAGCGCCATGGAAGACTCCCACCGGCACCTGACCGCCGTCAGCCAGGCCCTGGTCGAGATCGCCGCCGGCGACCGCGAAGTCGCCGCCGACCTGGGGCTCGAGGGTGCGACCGCGCGGGCGGCCTGCGCCTGCCTGGACCGGCATACCAAACACATACTCCAAGCGTCCGACAGAATCAAACAAATCGTCAAAGCCTCCACCGAAGCTCTCAACGCCGGAATCGACGCCCGAAACGAAAGCATCGATATCCAAGCCAAACTCAAAACCGTCAACGAAAACCTTGATAAGGCAGGGCGAGCCAATGCCACTGCGCCGGGCGTCCCGAGTGCCGGTGCGACGTCGGCCGAGGTTGAGGCTCAGCGTCAGGCTGCGCATGCCGAGATCGATGCGTTGGCGAAGAAATCGCTGTCCAAGCTCGACGGCCGCATCCTGGCCGCCATCGACGCCCTCCCGCCCGACGGCCACACCGGCCAGACAACCGCCCACGCCGGCTCCGGGGACATGCGCTCAGGAAACGAGAGAGCCGGCGACGAGCCCGCAGCAACGCCAAACACGGGGCCTGCGCGCTCGGCGACCGCCTGGGGCGCAACCGTCGACACATCCCTCGGCAGCCCCGGACACCACGCCCTTGCCGGGGCCCACGGCCTCGCGGCAGGCGGCAGCGGTTCTGCAGGCGGACACGAGACCCCCGCGGGCAGCGGCGTTTCGTTGCAGGGCACGCACTACAGTCCGCCTTCACAGCCGACGGCGCCCCACCCTTCGGCGGGCCCGTCTGCCAACATGGCCGGGCACTCGCCCGCGGTGTTCAACCCGCTCACCTCAGCCGCTGCCATCGGCGGAGGAGCCGCTGTCGCCGGCTACAAGGCCTACCAAGCCGCCCGAACAGCCCGGCTTGTGCAGACGCCCGCCTCCCGTCCGTCTGCAGTACGCGCGGCGGGAGCCGCCCCAACCCCTTCGGCCCGTTCGGCCGGCATTGCGCGCGGAACCACCACAGCGGCCCGCACACCGACGGCATCGGCCTCCGGCGGACGGGGGACTGTGCGGGGAGGGGCCACCGGAATCGCCCGACCCGCCCCAACAAACAGCGCAACCCGCTCGTCGGGAATCCTGCGCGGAACCACCACCTCGGCCCGCACACCGACCGCCTCCTCGAAAGTCTCGGGGCGCGCATCCGGTATCCTGCGAGGCACAACCACCGCCGTGCGCAAACCCACAACCACAGCGGCCTCAGCCGGACAACCCGGCGGACGCACCCCCGCACGAGGAACGGGTTCGAGTTCGAGGGCGCGCATCCTCACCGGCGGACGCACCCCAACCGCTGACGGCACATCCCAAACCACAGGAGCCTCCCGCGGAACCGACTCGCGCGGGGGCACGGCCGCTCGCAGCGCCTCAACCGGCGCCAGGCCCTCCCAGCCCGGCACACGACAAGCTGGGGTCCGCAACGGATCGACCTCACGGACCCTGTCCAACCTGACCGGCAGACCCGACAAAGACAAGAAGACGCGCCGCCGAAACGGCGAGTCAACCCAGTCGGTTGTGCCCTACGAAGACGACAAAACCGTCACCTTCCTGCCCGCAGGACACCGCAGAATAACCACCCCTCAACCTTGATAAAACAAGATCGCCAAGCACGGTAAACGCAAGGGCGGGTGCGGAAAGCCAACCGGCTCCCCGCACCTGCCCGTTCCGTAATGTCGGCTCGGCCGTGACCCTTGACGTTGAGGGCAAACTCTTGCCGGGACGCAGCGTCAGAGCCGCCCAGACCAGAAACCCTAATTGTCAGTGCGCCTCCTGCGCCCGGCCGCAAACGCAACGACCGCGACAACGGCCGCGGCCCCCGCGCCGACGCCGACCCACCCCCACACAGGAAACCCGCCAGAGCCCGACGACGACACCCCAGGCTTTCTGCCCGAAGGACCGGCAGACTTATCCGCAGAATTGCCTTGCCCTTTTTGCACCGTAATGGAAATCCCCCGGCTAGTGAAGTCGAAGGTATCGACGATGACCTTGTTGCCGCTGACCTTGCCCTTGCTGGCCTTGATGACCTTCCCCGGCATCGTCACCACAATTCGGGTCTTGAAGTCACTGTAATCATCGTCGTCGTGCTTATCTGGAACGGTAAACGTGTAGCTGTTCTTGTTCTCTTCGAAGCGGACAGATCCGATAAATGTATCGGTTGCTGTTATCCTGCATTTAGTATGTCCGCCTGGAGGTGTGAGGTTCTCGATTTTTGGTTCTTTGCTTAGTTTTATGTGTCCTAGAAACATGACGCGAAAAGCTTGGCATGTTTGATGGATTTTAGTCATTGTGCCGTCAGAGTCCTCGAAGGTCAGATCGATTTTCGCTCGACCGTCGGCTTGGAACTCAACCGTCCCGTCGATCTTGCATCCTGCGAGAAGGAAGGCGATGATGCCCACCAAACAGACAACAAGACGCGAGAAGCGTCTCGTCCGAACAACCATATTGAATCTCCTCAACTCCCCGAAAGGAACAGACATTCGAAATCGACAGGCAAACCTATGCAAGCCAACCGTGCAAACACCAGCCTAACGCCCAGGGCTGCCTTCGCGGAGGGCCTGCCCGAAAACACAGTTTTGCACCCACAAACAAAACAACGGCAGCCCGGCGTCAGTTCCGAAGGAAGCCGCACAGGCGCGAGTGCCACTGGCGGGCAGACTGGTCCGTCAGGCTCGCAACCTGGTCGACGACGGCGCGAAGCCTCCCCGACGCGTCCCCGCCCGCCATGTTCCATTGTTCGAGAAACTGCGGCTCCAGCCGCTCGGGGCTTCCGTTGAGCGCGTCCACCAGGTCGTAGACGACCGTGCGCTGCTCGTAGTAGAGGGGCTCGCTCTCGCGCGGCAGCATGACGTAGTAGACGGCCAGTCCCTTGAGCAGCATGATCTCTTCGCGGGCCGCTTCGGGAATGGCGAGGCCGTCGGAATGCCGGCGGAGGGATCCGGTTCCGTGGGCCGAGGCGGTGGCTTCGCACACTCCCGATATGAAGCGCCCGATGAGATCGCTCGTCAGGTCTTTGACCTGCGCCAATTGCGCATAGGTCCCGACGAATTCGGCCGGCCAGTTCTCCTGGCCCAGCAGGCGCTCGAGCGCGGCGCCCAGCGCGTCGCCGTCGGCGAAGCCGTACCAGCGGCACGTGGCCTCGACAATCCGGCTTTGCTCGGCCGGGTCTCGCAGCCGATCCGTGCGGACGAGCCCCCGCACGATCCCGTCTTCGACGTCGTGGGTCGAGTAGGCAATGTCGTCGGCGAGGTCCATCATCTGGGCTTCGACGCATCTGCCTTCGCCGGCGCCGTCGCGCACCCAGGCGAAGACATCGGCGTCGTCGGAATAGAAATTGAATTTCGGGGTGGGCGATCCGTCTTCGCGAAGGGGGCCCTCGCCCTCGCCCCACGGGTATTTGACGACGGCGTCGAGCGTGCCCCGAGTGAGATTGAGCCCGACGCGCCGCCCGCTGGGCGCGATCATCTTCGGCTCCAGTCGCGTGAGAATCCTGAAGGTCTGGGCGTTTCCCTCGAATCCGCCGATCGATGCGGCGACCTCTGCGAGGGCCCGCTCGCCGTTGTGCCCGTAAGGCGGATGGCCGAGGTCATGGGAGAGGCAGGCGGTTTCGACGATGTCAGGGTCGGCGCCGAGGTTGATCGCGAGGGAGCGACCGATCTGGGCGACCTCGAGGGAATGGGTCAGGCGCGTGCGGATGAAATCGTCCGATTCGGGCCCGAGCACCTGAGTTTTTGCGCCGAGCCGCCTGAGCGCGGAGGAATGGAGCACCCTTCCGCGGTCGCGTTCGAATTCGGTGCGGCTCGACCTTTTGGCCGATTCGTCGATCCAGCGTTCGCGCGCGTTCATTCAACCTCCCGAGACGTTGATTTCCGCCCGTGCGATTCTTGCCCGGTCCGCCGGGCTCAGCTCGCGCGAATCGAGCCACCCGTCGGGAACGTGCGGGCGCTTCGGCCCGCCGGCCCGCCCGCGCGGGCCTTCAGCCGCCTCCGGGTAGGGCTGGTCAAGGTCAAGCCGCGCCAGGCGGTCATGGAGTTCCTCGCGGGTCGAGACAAGCGCAAGCTCCCTGCGGCTCTCGCCTCCCACCGCGAATCCGCGCAGGTACCAGCCGATGTGCTTGCGCAGCTCCCTCATGGCCCGGTGCTCGTCCCCGTTGAAGTGCTCGTAGGAAAGCTGGCCGTGCCTTTCGATCATGGCGACGACGTCGCTCAGCCCCGGCCGGGCAACCTCTCCGCACCCGTGCAGGCGCGCTGCGAGCTCGCGAAACAGCCACGGCCTGCCCTGGCATCCTCGCCCGACGGCCACGCCGGCGCAGCCTGTTTCGGCCATGAGGCGCATCGCGTCCTCGACCTCGAAAACGTCTCCGTTTCCCAGCACAGGCAGGCTTGTGGCCTCCGCCAGCTCGGCGATGCGCCCCCAATCGGCGCTGCCCGAATAATGCTGTGCCGTCGTGCGCGCATGCAGCGTGAGGCCCGCGATTCCCGCATCCTCGGCGATTCTCGCGGCGTCGAGGAAAGTGGTGTGGCCGTCATCGATTCCCACGCGGATCTTGGCCGTCACGGGCACTTCGACGTCGCGGTCCGCGCTTGCGCGCCGGGCGGCCTCGACGGCGGCCGAAACGATCTCACGGAAGAGGTCAAGCTTCCACGGAAGCGCCGATCCCCCGCCTTTGCGGGTCACCTTCGGTGCGGGGCAGCCAAAATTGAGGTCGATGTGGTCGGCCCTGTTCTCGCCGACCAGCATCGCCACGGCGGCCGCGGAGATTTTCGGCTCGACGCCGTAGAGCTGGATCGAGCGGACCGGATCCCCGGGATCGGGTTTGATCATGTTCATCGCCTCGGGGTTGCGTTCGACGAGAGCCCGCGAGGTGACCATCTCGCACACCCACAGGCCGCCGGGTGCGTCGGTTCCCGGGAGCCCCCGCGGCGCGGGATCGGCCCCGGCCAGGGCGAGGCCCTCTTCGGCCTGTTCTCTGCAAAGTTGCCGGAAGGGCGGGTTGGTCACGCCGGCCATGGGCGCGAGCATGACGGGGGTTCGAAGGCGCAATGGCCCGAAAGCCAGGCCGGGCGGGCCCGTTGCAGCGGCTTTCGTCGCGGTCGGCGCAAGGGCCTTCGGCGCTGGCGACAGGGCGGCCCTCATCGCGGCCATGGGCCGTCTCCGCGCGTAGCCCTGTCTATCTCGGCGCCGTCGTATTCGAATTCTTCGCGACTGTCACGCGCATAGGGGCTGCCAGCTTTCCGGCCGCCGGCCGGCTCGCCGTTCCAGGCTTCCCCATCCTCGTCCCAGATTCCGTCGGCATCGTTCCAGGCCTCCTGCGCGTCGGCGGTCTCCTCCGCGTCGCCGTCGCCCGAATCGCCTTCGGGATCGTCGTCGGCTGGCCTGGCACCGGTCGGAGCGACGGGGGCGAGGACGGCGGCGACGGCCGTCGTCAGCGGAATGGCTAGCACCAAGCCGATGGACGCCGCCAAAGTCCGCACGATCTCTTCGGCGATCTCGCCGAGCTGGACGAGGTCGGCTGCGGGCCGCTGCATGAGCGCCGCGGCGACGAGCAGCGTGAGAGCCGTGCCGACATAGGCGAAGGCGAGCGTGTAGACGGTTGAGGCGATGTGATCGCGTCCGACGGCCATTCCCTGGCTGACGAGCCTTCGGCGCGTCAGGCGCGGGTTCGCCGTGTGAAGCTCCCACACGGTGGAGACCTGCGTGATCGTCACGTCGTTGAGCGCGCCGAGTCCGGCGAGGATGACCCCGCCGAGCAGAATCGCCTGGAGCTGGACGTCAGGCAGCTCGCCGGCCAAGATGCGCGCGTCGTCGGAAAGCGCGCCCGTGAGATTGGCCGCCCCGACGGCCCACCACGCCACGCCTGTCGTGATCACCAGTCCCGCGAAGGTGCCGATGACGGCCGTCGTCGTTCGAATCGAAATCCCGTGGGCAAGGTAGATCGAGGCGAACATCATCGCCGCGGCGCCGACCAGTATGACGAGAACCGGATTCCCGCTGACGGTCAACGCGGGCACCATGAACGCCCCGACGACGGCGAGGGACACGCCGAGGCCCGCGAGGGCCATGGCGCCTTTCCACCGCGCCACCGCCAAAACCACTGCGACATACACGGCCAACAGCCACAGCATCTGATGGGTGCGGACGAAATCGGTGAAAACGTAGGCCGTGCCGCTTTCGAGGGCGGCGGGATTGAAGATCGCCCGAATCTCGTCGCCGACGTCGAGCCCGTTGGCGATGATCTCCGGCGGAACGTGAACGGGCACGTCCACGCCGTCGACCTTCATCTTCACGGGCGTCTGGCCCGAGGAATCGACCTTGCCGACCGACGTGACCTCGCCCGTCACGGCTTGCGCGCCATTGGAGTACAGGGGCCGCGAGCCGACGGGCGTCTCCCCTTTCGGCCACAGGGCCACGAGCAGAACGGCTGTGGCTATCGCCAACGGCAGGACGACGGCGGCCAGAATCGCCGAAACGCGCCTGCGAGCCCCCGGGGCGATGTCCAGGGGGCCCGAATGCGAATGACTATGGCTCGTCAACACCCAACCAGCTTAGCGGCGAGGCGCCCCTCGACGTCGGCGATCGGAAGGCGGACTTGCTCCATCGTGTCGCGGTCGCGAATGGTCACGGCGCGGTCTTCGAGAGAGTCGAAATCGACGGTGATGCAGAAGGGCGTGCCGATCTCGTCTTGGCGGCGATAGCGGCGGCCGACGGCGCCGGCGTCGTCAAAATCGACGTTCCAGTTCTTGCGGAGCTCAGCCGCCAGCTCGCGCGCCAACGGTGAGAGCCGCTCGTCGCGCGAGAGCGGGAGCACGGCCGCCTTCACTGGCGACAGGCGCGGGTCGAGCCGGAGCACGACGCGCTTGTCGACCCCGCCCTTGGCGTTGGGGGCCTCGTCCTCCGCGTAGGCCTCGACGAGGAAGGCCATAAGAGAGCGAGTCAGACCCGCCGCGGGCTCAATGACGTAGGGAATCCAGCGTTCGCCGCTGGCTTGGTCGAAATAGGACAGGTCTTTGCCGGAATGCTTTGTGTGCGTCGACAGATCGAAGTCCGTGCGATTGGCGATCCCTTCGAGCTCGCCCCAATCGGATCCGCGGAAGCCGAAACGGTACTCAATGTCGACCGTCCGCTTGGAGTAATGGGAGAGTTTCTCCTGCGGATGCTCGTACAGCCGAAGATTCTCCGGGTCGATTCCCAGGCCGACGTACCAGTTGCGCCGCTCGTCGATCCAATACTGGTGCCATTCTTCGTCGGTTCCGGGCTTGACGAAGAATTCCATTTCCATTTGCTCGAACTCGCGCGTGCGGAAAATAAAATTTCCAGGTGTGATCTCGTTGCGGAAGGACTTTCCAATCTGCCCGATTCCAAACGGGGGGCGCTTGCGGGCCGACGTCATGACGTTCTGGAAATCGACGAAAATGCCCTGCGCCGTCTCGGGTCGAAGGTAGTGGAGGCCCGATTCGTCCTCGACCGGCCCCAGGTAGGTCTTGAGCATCATGTTGAAGTCGCGGGGCTCCGTCCATTGGCCGCGCGTCCCGCAATTCCCGCAGGCGATCTCGGCGAGCTCGACCGAATCGGGGTCTTCGACCCCTTTCTTAGCCGCGAATTCCTCCTGGATCTGGTCGACGCGAAAGCGCTTGTGGCACGAAAGGCACTCGGTGAGCGGATCGTTGAAGACGCCGACGTGGCCCGAAGCGACCCACACCTCGCGGGGAAGGATGATCGACGAGTCGAGGCCGACGACGTCGTCGCGCGACGTGACCATGTGCCGCCACCACTGCCGTTTGATGTTCTCCTTCAGCTCGACGCCCAGCGGGCCGTAGTCCCACGCGGATCTCGTGCCGCCGTATATCTCGCCGCAAGGGAAGACGAAGCCGCGCCGCTTCGCCAGGGCGATGACGCTGTCGAGCTTCGAGGGGGCCTGCTTGGCCATAGAGCTGCGCTCCTTTCGTTGCCGCGCCTGGATGACGCGGAGTCCTCTCGATTCTACCGGCGATCGCCCTGGCGGCGTCGGCCGAGGGTGGGGTTTTCCACACAGCCCAAAAGCCCCATTGACCGCGGAACAGCCAAAAGCTCCACTGATCGCGAAACGGCCAAAGCCCCATTGACCGCGGAGGCTCTGTCGATCGGAAAACGCCCAAGGGCAAACCGCCGTTCCTTCGGTCGGAAAATTGCTCCGGCAGTTAGAAAGTCACTGCAGACAACGCGAGCCTTCGGCAAGCAAGAAGCATCTTTTGACAGCATTTCGAGACAAGGATGATAATGGTTCTCATGTTTAATAGACATCGTACACGCATCGTCGCGGCCATGTCCGCGCTGACCCTCGCCCTCGGGCTTGCCTCCTGCTCGGATTCTTCCGACGATTCGAAGGGCGGATCCTCCGGGAAACTGAAAGTGGCCGCCTCTTTCTACCCGATCCAGTGGCTCACGCAACAGATCGGCGGCGACCACGTCGACGTCTCTTCCGTCACCCCCGCGGGCGCCGAGCCGCACGAGTTCGAAATCGGCACGAAGCAGATCGCCGAGCTGAACAAAACAAAGGCGCTCTTTTACGTCAAGGGATTCCAGCCGTCTCTTGACGACGCCGTCGGCTCCCTGACCGACGTATCGGCGGTCGACCTGACGAAGAACGTCAATCTGGTCCACCACGAAGGCCTCCTAGAGCACGACCACGACCACGGCGACGCCGCCGACCCTCATTTCTGGCTCGATCCCGCGCGGATGAAGCGCGCCGCCGACGCGATCGCGGCCGAGCTTTCGAAGAAGGACCCCGGCCACGCCGACGCCTACAAGAAGAACAACGAGGCTCTTCAGAAGAAGCTCGACGGGCTCGACAAGTCCTTCCAGACCGGCCTGGCCACCTGCGAACGCCGCTCGATCGTCACGACGCACACCGCTTTCGGCTACTTGGCGGACCGTTACAAGCTCTCCCAAGTGGGCCTGTCCGGAATCGACCCGGAGTCCGAGCCGAGCCCGGCCACGCTGGCCAAGGTCAAGAAGTACGTCCAAGAGAACGGGACCACGACGATCTTCACCGAGGAGCTCGTCAGCGGCAAGCCCGCCGAGACTCTCGCGAAGGAGACGAAAACCGTCACCGCCGTTCTCAGCCCGCTCGAGTCCAAGCCCGAGAAAGGCGACTACGAGGCAGCCATGACGGGCAACCTGACGGCGCTCAAGAAGGCCCTCGCCTGCAAGTGACCAAGCGACCGCGCGAGGCCGGCGGCGCACGGTCGGCACGCAGGCGGGCATGTGACCGGGGCGCCGACGGACATGCAGCCGACGGACATGCGGATGGACATATGATTGCCGTGCCCGCAGGGCATAGGATCGCCGTGCCGACGGACGCATGATCGGCGCGCAGACAGGAGAACGATGAACGCCATTCTTCCCGTGGCCGTGGAGGGCCTCGCCGTCCATTTGGGCGGCTCGCGCATCCTTGACGACGTGGCCCTGAGCGTCTCCTCAGGCGAATCCGTCGCCTTCCTCGGCGCCAACGGCTCGGGCAAGTCGACGCTGGTGCGCGCCATTCTCGGCATCGTTCCGGCCTCCGCCGGAAGCGTCGAGCTTTTCGGGGAAAGCGTCGCCGCCAGAAGGTCCGTCCCCTGGTCTCGGATCGGGTACGTCCCTCAACGGGTGACCGCCTCATCGGGTGTGCCGGCGACGGCGCTCGAGGTCGTCCGCTCGGGCCTGCTCGGGCGGGGCCGCCTGTGGGCCGACGTCGGCCCGAGGGCCAAGCGCAAGGCGTTGGCGGCCCTCTCCGCCGTCGGCCTGGAGGACAGAGCCCGCGACCACGTCCAGGTTTTCTCCGGGGGCCAGGCGCAAAGGGTGCTCATCGCCAGAGCGCTCGTGCGCGAGCCCGATCTGCTGTTTCTGGACGAGCCCCTCGCGGGAATCGACCGCGATTCGAGGCGGGCACTCGCCTCGATCCTCTCCGAGCTTCGCGAGCGCGGCACGACGTTGGTCACCGTGCTTCACGAGATGGGCGAATTGGAACCGATCGTCGAGCGGGCCGTCGTGTTGGAGGGCGGGCGCGTCGTTCACGACGGCGCGCCTCCCCCGCCGCCTCCAGGCCACGACCATCCTGAGCACGACCACGTCCACCCGCACGACTCCGCCGATTGGCAGGTACACCACGCACCGACTCTGAGGATGGATCCATCGTGACGTTTGAAACGATCCGAGAGATGCTCGAGGCGCCGTTCATGCAGCGGGCCTTCGTCGTCGCCATACTGGTGGGGGTCTCCGCGCCGGTGGTCGGCACCTACCTCGTTCAGCGCGGGATGGCCCTCATGGGCGACGGGATCGGGCACGTCGCCTTGACGGGGGTGGCCGTCGGCTGGCTGGCGGCGAGCGTCTTCGGCCTCGACCCGAAAGACTCCTTGGCCATACCGGGGGCTATCGCGGCGTCGGTCATCGGCGCAGTTCTCATCGAGGTTGTGCGCGCCCAGGGTCGCACGGGCGGCGACGTCGCCCTCGCGATGCTCTTTTACGGGGGAATCGCCCTGGGCGTCATCATCATCTCGCTGGCCGGCGGGAACACGGAGAAGCTGACGAGCTACCTTTTCGGCTCGATCGCGACCGTCTCCCCCGACGAGGTCCTCTACACCGCGGTTCTCTCGGCCTTCGTCCTGCTTTTCGGGCTGGGCCTGCGCGGCCCCCTTTTCTCCCTTTCACACGACGAGGACTTTGCGAAGGCCTGCGGCCTGCGCGTGAGAACGCTCAACATCCTCGTCGCCGTGGTCGCAGCTCTGACGGTTTCGGTGGCCATGCGTGTGGTCGGCGTGCTCCTGGTCTCGGCTATCATGATCGTTCCGGTCGCCATCGCGCAGCTGCTTTCCTCGTCGTTCAACAAAACGATGGGGATCGCCATGGCCTTGGGGGTGCTCGCCTGCGTCGTCGGGCTCGCAACCACCTATTTCGTCAGGCTCGCGCCCGGAGCGACGATCGTGACCCTGCTTATCGGAACATATACAATTGTCGCGACAGGCCGCGCCGTTCTCGCGCTCTGCATCCGCCGCAGGCCGAAGAAAGCAGTCACATGGGACGAACACGAAACACAGCTCAGCGCCAGGCGATAGCAAAACGCCTGGAGGAGCTTTCCTCTTTCGTTTCCGCACAGCAGTTGCACGACGACCTCGCGAAGTCGGGCTCCAAGATCGGCTTGGCGACCGTCTACCGCACCCTCCAGGTCCTCTTGGACGAGGGGGAAGTCGACGTTCTGCGCACCGACTCAGAGCTCCTCTACCGCTCCTGCGATTCCACCGAGCATCACCACCACCTGGTTTGCAGAATATGTGGGAGAACGGTCGAAGTGGCCGGCCCTCAAATCGAGGCGTGGGCAAGGCAGGTCGCCGCCGAGGCGGACTTCATCGACGTCGAGCACACCCTCGAGCTCATGGGAACGTGCTCGACGTGCGCGGGCGGGGAGAAGCGCCGCTGACCCAAGCGGGACGAAACGCCGCTGAGCGGGGCGGCAGGCGCCTGCGGACCAAGCGGCGGGCGTCTGCGCATGCGTCGGGCGCCTGCGTCAAGACCGTCAACGCCAACCGCGAAGCGAGACGGCCGTTCAAGGCAATGAGCACGCCCTACGGCAATAATCCCGCTGAGAAACAGGAGGCAGAATCTGAAGGCGTCGCATAGATTCTTCTGCAACTGCAACGTTTAGTCCGGTACCCTCACGATGGTGTCGCAAAGACGTTTGGGTTACAATCTGGACATGTTCAAGAGCATCGGCGAATTCACGTCGACGGGGCCGTTCCCTCTCGTCTTCCTCACGCTGACGCTGCTCGTTGCGTCGCGATCTAACCTCGTCTACGGAATCGGGCGCTACGGCAGGCGGGTGACGATCTCCGGCAGAGAGCCGTCGGGCGGCTTTCGACGCCGAGCGTGGCAGTGGGCCAACGCAAAGCGAACGCAGCGGGCGATGGACAACATCAAGAAACGCGGGTGGATCGTCATTTCGCTGGCCTACCTGACGATCGGGATTCAGACGGTCGTCAACGTCGCGGCGGGGGTCGTCGGTCTCTCTTGGCCGAAGTACAACCTGGCCGCATTCCCCGGGTGGCTGGCCTGGGCGCTCATTTATTCGACCGTCGGCTTTGCCGTGTGGAACGCCGCCGTGGCCGCAGCGGCGGGCTCCCCCGCGGGAATCGCCGTCTTCTGCGCTTTGGCGCTTGCCGCGGCCGCGGGCTGTATCCTTTCCCGCAGAAGGAAAAAACGTCGCGGCTGCGAACCCGAGGACCATCCGGTGGCACCAGCCGCCCAGGTTTAAAGGCCAGTCGCCCCGGTCCGAAAGAGCCCGCCGACGGGGTTTGTGGGCGCGTTGTCTGGAGCCCTGCAAGCCCAGGTCCATGAGCCCGCCAACCGGGTTCGAGACCCTGCCGTCCGGGTTCGGGAACGCCCCGGCCGACGCGGGCATCTGGCCTTTGAGCCTGGAGGCTTTCGGCCCGCCAAGCCGCCCGCGCGGCACCGAGGAGAACCCGCTCCTCGAGTGCCTGACACCGTCACACAGGAGGAACGATGGAAGACGTCGAGGTCAATCTGCCGATCAGACTCGGGCAGTTCGTCAAGTACGCCTCTCTGGCAGGAAGCGGCGCCGAGGCCGCCGAGCTGGTGAGAGCTGGAGAGATCGTCGTCAACGGCGTCGTCGAAACCCGGCGGGGCCACAGGCTGAGCGACGGCGACGTCGTGGCGATGGACCTGCCGAACGGAAGGCGGATCGAGGTCCGCGTCGTCGCGGCCGAAGACTGAGCGGCGCGAGGGAAGCAACTCCCCCCCCCCGCAAACAGGCCAGGTGTCGTCTCCGTCGAAGCAGGAGTCGCAGTTGCGAACTAGCCTCCGTGCAAACAGGCCAGGCCCAGATTGCGGAACGCTTTCATTTGGAGGGTGCGAACTAGCCCGCGCGCCAAAAGGCCAAGCAGCACGCAAACGGTCTAAAGCGCGTGCAGACTGAGGCCGAGCGACAGACAGCAGGCGGAAGCTTTTTTGGCGTCGCTAAAGTGCGTCCGGCACAACAGGCCGATCAACGACGGCGTTTGACCGTAGAACCCTTCACCTCTGGCGAAAGAGCAGAGCTCGACCTTGGTGCCCGCGAAATCGGCTGCGATGCCGCGACATTTGGCTGAAGGGGCATCGCCCGTCTAAAGGCGAATGCGCGCCAAGGCACGGGCCTGGGAACGGACAGTCGCCAAACGGCCACCGACCCTCAATCTAAAGTGAATCAACTCACAACTAAAGAAAGGGCTTGCGTCGTTTCTTTCTGCACCATAGGCTAGTGGCCGTCAGGCGAACGGATCCCGCGAACGGGAGTCGCAAGCTCGTATCGGCGCAACCCATAACGTCGATTCACACAACTGAAAACTCGCGAATTTTGCTTGCTGAAGCCAATCGGCCCGGCACTGCAAACTTCGCACGCCCCCTTCACTCAGTGCCGCCGCACCACTCGATCACAACGATCGACCAAGCGCCCGCGGCCCCCATAACTGAATCGTCCCGCTTCGTTTGACGATGCGCCGGTCAAACAAAGCCCTATCTAAAATTTACATCCAAAAGAAACTCATTCACACCCGCGCATTCACGCCATGGCCTTAAGGAGAAAACAATGGCCTCTGACGACAAGAACGATGGCAAGTCGGACTACAGGGAATGGTTCGACGACCCCTATGTGTTCAACATTCCCGACGCGACTTACGACGACCTCCCAAAGTTGGTTCGCAGCCTCAAAAGGGCAGCAATCGACGCCTATGTGCGCGACAAAAAAGACTCACTGACTGCGAATTACTCTCGCACTGAAGACGAGTACACAATATCCGTGGGCACGGCAAACGGCGGCTCTGTCACAACTCGCATTACCCGCCCCGACGAAAACGGCGAAGGCGGCGGAAAGGTGACTACTACTACATTCACTGCCTTTGGATACAGTAAAGACACTTCCGAAGATATGACGGAAGAGTTCGAAGGCGTTCGCCATAAGATCAATAGTATTATTAAGCCATGGGTTGACTTGCCGGACCCCAAACGGATTGGCGAAGAAGTCGGAGAGTGTCAACGAGTAATTTCTCTGCTCGCAGACAAAGCGACTATCCAGTCGGGGAAAGTGGTTCCTAGCGGCACCATACAGACAAAGGTTAACTCAATACACGAAGAACTTGTGCAAATGGGCGGCTACACAATGGAAGCATTTAAATCCAACATTATTGAGAATGTAGGAGGGATAGTAAGCAATTTATATGCGGCTACCACTTTGTGGAGTGCAACGTTGAATGCAGAACAAGGAACGTTTACAAAAGCGCGCGAATCTGTCGTGCAGACGGTAAAAAACAGTATAAAAATGTTTAATGATATCGCCAATGACGATCATGGCAAGTTGGAATTCATCTTGGAGGTCGCCAAATTTGCAGTAGAGGCATTCAAGACTTTTTCTGGAGTCGAAGCTCTAGGCAAAGTCGCAGATACAGCAAGTTCTGGCCTTAGAATCATGGAGAAAATAAAGGATGATAAAAGTCCATCTGCAAAAGCAGCTAGCTACGAAGATGGAATTGCTGCACTATTAGGTGCCTTCAGAGACATCAATCGAAGTATAACAAAGGTAGAGAACGCAATAAAAGCTAACATAATCGACAATATGGATGCGATGAGCAAGGCTCGCGAGTCATATGACCTCAAAGTTAAAGCTACAAAGTCATCGGATATCAAAAATTCCGATAAGACCCATATCGAACAGAGTCGCATTGACAATATACTGGGTGACTGTAGGCACACAATTATCGAGCAGCTCGACTTAGCGTGGACTGCTATTGAAAATATTGATATGGCGGATTGCGTTATTCGTAACGAGCATGTGGGTATCGGCGTACGTGGGCCGTCTCCGAAGTTTCATGACTTCAAATGGCTTCTTCATGATCTCATAAAGAGGCTGTCCAACGATACACAAAACGCATTCAAAAATTTCGAACTAGCGATCGAATGCATAAAAGAACAAGATCAACTATCAAAAAGGAATCTTGACTCAATGAGAGATTCGATCGAGGGCAAAAGTGGTCCCGATCCGTGGCAAGATCGTGACTAACAGGCAAAATATTTAACCGCACACTTGGAGAGACCCATGACAAAGAAAACATTCGTCACGCTTCGCATCCTCATCCTCGCTTTCACCCTGTTCGTCCTCGGGTGGCTTTTCCTCAGCAGACCTTACATACGCGCATCTCTAAGCGGAATATCGTGCGAACCTGTGGGATGGAACTTTCTAGAACGACCATACTCCTCCATTGGTTATTTCGAAGCCGATTCCGATGAAATCGAAAGGTTTGCTAATGAAAACGGCTTCAACGAGGACCACTACGACAGGGTGAGCCAGAATCTTCACGAAGGCTGCAATCTTGCACGCGAGGACCGCAGGCTCTACATGATCCTGCTGACCGTCGCCGCCGCCACGGCCTTCATCACCCTGCCCAAACCGAAGCAAAAACAGGCAGCATCAAAAGAAAAGGAACCGGCGTCCAAAGAGCACGGCGAGGACGAGGAGAACTGATCACGAGCCCGTTGGCCGGATGGGCTCCCGCCAGGGTCCACTCGGTCAACGATAAACGCTTCCGCCTCCAAGCCAGCTTTGCGTCCATTGTGCGTCATCTGCGCGCAATGGACGCAAAGCTGGAGTAGACACCCCGTCGCCTTAGCAGCTACTGCCCAGCAGCACGCGGAGGCCGGAGAGAACGTCGCGGCGGGGATCGTCGGGCTCTCTTGGCCGAGGTACAACCTGGCTGCGTTTCCCGGATGGCTGGCCCGGGCGCTCATCTATTCGACAGTCGGCTTTGCCGTGTGGAACGCCGCCGTGGCCGCAGCGGCGGGCTCCCCCGCGGGAATCGCCGTCGTCTGCACTTTGGCGCTTGCCGCGGCCGTAGGCTGTATCCTTTCCCACAGAAGGAAAAAGCCTCGCGGCTGCGAACCCAAGAACCATCCCGTGGCACCAGCCGCCCCGGTCCACGAGCCTGCCACTAAGTTCGAGACCCCGCCGTCTGGATTCACCCTGCCGTCCGGGGCTCAGGAACGCCCCGACCGACGCGAAGGAAACAACTCACCCCCGCGCAAACAGTCTGAAGTGCGTACAGACTGAGGCTGAGCGAAAGACGGCAGGCGGAAGCTCTTTTGGCGTCGCCAAAGTGCGTCCGGCACAGCAAGCCAATCGGCTAAGGCGTCTGACTGGCCAGAGGCCTCTCAGCCCCGGCAAGGGGGCAAGGCTCGACCTTGGCGCCTGCGGAATCGGCTGCGATGCCGCGACATTTGGCCGAAAGGCATCGCCCGTCTAAAGGCGAATGCGCACCAAGGCACGGGCCTGGGAACAGACAGTCGCCAAACGGCCACCGACCCTCAATCTAAAGTGAATCAACTCACAACTAAAGAAAGGGCTTGCGTCGTTTCTTTCTGCACCATAGGCTAGTGGCCGTCAGGCGAACGGATCCCGCGAACGGGAGTCGCAAGCTCGTATCGGCGCAACCCATAACGTCGATTCACACAACTGAAAACTCGCGAATTTTGCTTGCTGAAGCCAATCGGCCCGGCACTGCAAACTTCGCACGCTACGCCTTCACTCAGTGCCGCCGCACCACTCGATCACAACGATCGACCAAGCGTCCGCGGCCCCCATAACTGAATCGTCCTGCTTCGTTTGACGATCACGCCGTTAAAACACTGATCTACCTGAATTCACTCCACAACTAAACCGATCCGCAAACGCAATCGACAGCCCAGATACCGGCTGTCGCAAACTAGGTACCCCATGGCAAAGAAAACATTCGTCACGCTTCGCGTCCTCATCGTCGCTTTCACCATGCTTATTTTCGGGTGGTTGTTCCTCAGCAGGCCTTATATACATGCTTCTCTCAGCGGAGTGTCGTGTGAGCCTGTGGGATGGAACTTTCTAGAACGACCTTACTCGTCGTTGAGTTATGTTGAGGGGGATGGAGACGAAATCGAGACTTTTATGAATGAGAATCACTTTGACGAGAAGTATTTCGATAGGGTTAGTCGGAATCTCCACGAGGGTTGCAACCTCGCGCGCGAGGACCGAAGGTTCTACATGACTGTATTGACCGTCGTTGCGGCCACGGCCTTCATCACCCTGCCCAAACCAAAGAGAAAGGAAAGGTCAAGGACCATACCTGCTGAAAGCGATCAACCGACGGGCTAGCCTCTGTCACTTTACCCTCAAGAAAACGTCGGTAACGCGATCAAGAATCCAAGTTGCGGACTGCAAGCGCAGCGTAGACGCGTAACCGGGCGACTGAAGTCGTCAGTTTGAGTCGCCAACGCGTCGCAGGACAACAAATGACCTGTCCGGAGACGCAAGAACGACTCGCAGCCTGTGCGCTGAAGACGGGCAACTGAAGGTTCGAGATAATCGCTGTGGTTTCAACACAAGGATTACCGATACAGGCCGCAGCCACACCCTTCACCACAGCCAAACCTAGATTATCCACTCGAATACTTGGAGAAACCATGACAAAGAAGGCCTTCGTCACACTCCGCGTCCTCATCGTCGCTTTCACCATGTTCGTCCTCGGCTGGCTTTTCTTCAGCAGACCATCAATTAACCCTGGTCTTAGCGACTTTAAGTGTCAGCCAGTTGCATGGAACTATCTTGGAACGCCTTACGGAATGTACGGCTTCTTTGACATCGAGGATGGCGACATGATGGACGAATTTGCCGCTAAATACACTATTGACAATGAGAAAGACAGAGCGGAAGCTCGTCTTAATGTCACCGCCGCGTGCAATCTTGCACGTGAGGACCGCAGGCTCTACATGATCCTGCTGACCGTCGTCGCCGCCACGGCCTTCGTCACCCTGCCCAAACCGAAGAAAAAACAGACAGCATCCAAAGAAAAGGAACCGGCATCCAAAGAGCACGGCGAGGACGAAAACGAGGAAAACTGACCACGAGCCCAATACCGGCCGGGTGGGGCCAGCCCACCCGGCAAAGCGCCTCCGCCTCGGCTTTCAAGCGCAGCGTAGACGCATTGAGTCGCCAACGCGTCGCAGGACAACAAATGACCTGTCCGGAGACGCAAGAACGACTCGCAGCCTGTGCGCTGAAGACGGGCAACTGAAGGTTCGAGATAATCGCTGTGGTTTCAACACAAGGATTACCGATACAGGCCGCAGCCACACCCTTCACCACAGCCAAACCTATATTACCCACTCGAATACTTGGAGAAACCATGACAAAGAAAACATTCGTCACACTCCGCGTCCTCATCGTCGCTTTCACCCTGTTCATTCTCGGCTGGCTTTTCTTCAGCAGGCCGTCGATAGTCGTCAGTCTGAGCGACGTGGATTGTGAACCCGTAGGGTGGACGGTTTTAGGGACCCCCTACGACATATACGGTTTCTTTGACCTAGAAGACTCCAATGAAATGGACAGAGTCGCTTCTGAGAACGGCGTTGACGGTGAAGCCGACAGAGCGACAGTCCGCTCAAATGTCAACGAAGGATGCAACCTCGCACGAGACAATCAGAAGCTCTACATGATCCTGCTGACCGTCGTCGCCGCCACGGCCTTCGTCGCCCTGCCCAAACCAAAACAAAAGCAGACAGCATCCAAAGAGGAAGAGACAACATCCAAAGAAATAGAGCCAGCGTCCAAAGGGCTCGCTGACGAAGAAAACGAGGAGAACTGACTAGACCGGATGGGCTCGCAACCGAGCTCATCCGGCAACCCTTCCGCCGTTCGAGCTGCTTCTTTTCAGCCACTGCGCGCCGACAAGCGACGAATACACGGATAAAGCGGCATAGGTCATAGGGCTGATAAATCGGAAAAGCACTCAAACGGACGAGAGACTAGCGTAGCGCCGCCGACACGAGCCCAAAGCAGGACCCAAGGCCAAAACCGACGCAAGGCTAGAAGGCCGCAGGCTAAGGCAGCGCCGTCACCTCAGGCAGTTGCGGCCCAGCAGCACGCGAAGGTCGGAGAAAAGGCCCGCACCGGGCTGGACGTAGTACTTTCTGTCCACTTGGACCACGCTCGTCGCGTGCGGCCTGTGGATATGCATGCGAACCGGCGCGCTTCCCGGATAGCTCGAGAGGACGCGGGCCAAGGACGCCATCTGCTCCGCCGTGCACATACGCTCGGGCATCTGCAGCTCGACCGGCGAATCAGGAAGAAGATCCCCCGAGGGCAGCGTCATCTCCTGGGCCGAAAGCTGGACCGTCCCGTCGCGATCCTGCACCCGCACCTTGACGACGGCCACGGTGTCCGGCGTAAGCATCGTCGAAACCGTCTGATACGTGGCAGGGAAAAAGTTGATCTCCGCGCTGCCCGTCAGGTCCTCCAAGATGATCGTCGCCCATAGCTTGCCGTTCTTCTTCGACACCCTCGGCTGCACGGACGTGATCAGCCCCGCGAGGCTGACAAAGCCCTCCTGGATGCTCTCCTCGTTCATGAGCCTGACGATCGTCGTGTCGGCGGCGCGATCGAGAACGTGCTCCATTCCCGAAAGGGGGTGGTCCGAAACGTAAAGCCCCAGCATGTCGCGCTCGTGGTCAAGCTTCACCTTCTTGTCCCACTCCGGGATGTCGGGCACAACGACGTCGACGCCCGCGCCGAGATCGACGTCGGCCCCTCCGAAGAGATCGAACTGCCCGGCCGCTTCGTTCTTCTTCAGCGAGACGACGGAGTCGACCGCCTCTTCGACCTTTGCCAGAAGAGCCTTGCGCGAATACCCCATGGAATCGAATGCCCCCGCCTTGACGAGGCACTCAATGGCGCGCTTGTTGCACGCCTGGAGGGGAACCTTGTCGAGGAAATCCTGGAACGACGTGAAGGCGCCCTTCTTGCGCCGGGCGCCGAGGATCCCCTCGACGACGTTCGCGCCCACGTTGCGCACCGCGGACAGGCCGAAGCGGACCTGCTCGCCGACAGCGGAGAAGTCGGAGTCAGAATCATTGACGTCGGGAACGAGCACCGTGATGCCCATGCGTCGGCATTCGCCGAGGTAGAGGGCGAGCTTGTCCTTGTTGTCCTTCTTCGACGTCAAAAGCGCGGCCATAAACTCGACCGGGTAGTTGGCCTTGAGGAAGGCCGTCCAATACGAAATGACGCCGTAACAGGCCGAGTGCGATTTGTTAAAAGCGTACTGGGCGAAGGGAACGAGGATCTCCCACAGTCTGTCGACGCATTCTTTCGAGTATCCGTTGGCGAGCATTCCGGCGGAAAATCCCTCGAACTGCTTTTGCAGCACATCGAGCTTCTTTTTGCCCATGGCCTTGCGCAGCGTGTCGGCTTGGCCCATTGTGAAGCCTGCGCACACCCGCGCGATTTGCATGACCTGCTCTTGGTAGACGATCAGGCCGTAGGTCGGCGCCAGAATCTCGCGCAGCGGTTCCTCGAGTTCGGGGTGGATCGGGGCGATCTCTTGGAGTCCGTTTTTGCGCAAGGCGTAGCTCGTGTGTGAGTTCATCCCCATGGGACCGGGCCGATACAGCGCGGAGACCGCGGAGATGTCCTCGAACTCCGTGGGCCGCATCTGTTTGAGCAGAGCCCGCATGCCCGAGCCGTCAAGCTGGAAGACGCCGAGGGTGTCCGCCCGCTGGAGAAGCTCAAAGGTGGGCTGGTCGTCCAGCTCGATCTCCTCGATCGCCACCCGCTCCTTGCCGTTGTAGACGATGTTGTCGAGAGCGTCCTCGATCGTCGTCAGATTCGACAGCCCGAGGAAGTCCATCTTCAGCACGCCCAGTTCCTCGCACAGAGGATATTCGAACTGGGTGATCGTGGCGCCGTCGGACGGGCGTTTCATGATCGGGATGACATCCATGAGCGGCTCGGAGCACATGAGCACGGCGCAGGCGTGCACGCCCCACTGGCGCGTGAGGCCGGCCAGACCCTGGGCCAGTTCGAAGACCTTGGAGGCGTCCTGGTCGCCCGCCACGAGCTGGCGGAAATCCCCCGCCTCAACGAACCTCTCGGCCTTTTCGTTGTGGATGTCGGCGAGCGCAATGTCCTTCCCCTGGACTGTCGGGGGGAGGGCCTTCGTCATCCGCTCCCCCATTTCGAACGGATAGCCGAGCACCCGCGCCGAATCCTTGAGCGCCTGCTTGGTTTTGATCGTTCCGAAAGTCACCACCTGGGAGACCTTCTCAGCCCCGTACTTCTTCTCGACGTACTCGATGACCTCCCCTCGCCTGCGCTCGTCGAAATCGACGTCGATGTCGGGCATCGAAACCCGTTCGGGATTGAGGAACCTCTCGAACAGCAGGCCGTGGCGAATCGGGTCGAGCTCCGTGATCTGCAGGGCGTAGGCCACCATCGACCCGGCGCCGGAGCCGCGTCCGGGCCCCACTCTTATCCCGTTGCGCTTGGCCCACAGGATGTAATCGGAGACGACGAGGAAGTACCCGGGGAAGCCCATCTGCAAGATGACGCTCACTTCGTAGTCGGCGCGCTCGCGCACGTCGGCCGGAATCCTTTCGCCGAAGCGCACGTGCAGGCCGCGGTCGACCTCCTTGACGAACCACGAGGTGAGATCCTCGCCTTCGGGGACTGGAAAGACCGGCATGTAGTTCGCGCCCTCGTCGGCCGTGGTGAAGGAGACGTTGCAGCGCTCGGCGACGAGCAGGGTGTTCTCGCACGCCCCGGGAAGGTCGCCGAAGAGTTCGTGCATTTCCTCGGAGGAGCGCAGGTGGTAGCCCGTGCCGTCGAAGGTGAAGCGGTCCGGGTCCTGGAGCGTCGAACCGGAGTTGATGCACAGCATCGCGTCCTGGATGGGCGCGTCACCCGCCTTGACGTAATGCGAGTCGTTCGTCGCGATCAGCGGGGCGTCGATCTTTCGGGCAAGGTCGAGAAGCTCGTTGCGCACGCGCTTTTCGATCGAGTTGTCGTGGTCCATGACCTCGACGTAGTAGTTCTCCTTGCCGAACAGGTCCTGCATGCGCCCGGCCGCCTCGTAGGCTTCGTCGAACTGCCCGAGGCGCAGCCGCGTTTGAACTTCGCCGGAGGGGCATCCCGCCGTGGCGATGAGCCCCTCGTGGTACGTCTCCAGAAGGTCCATGTCCATCCGCGGCCACTTGCCCATCTGGCCTTCGAGCGAGGCGCGCGAATCCATGCGGAAAAGGTTGTGAAGCCCCTTGTTGTTGTAGGCAAGAAGCGTCAAGTGCGTGTAGGCGCCGCGCGCGGAGACGTCGTCGGCCCTCTGGCCCTCCTCGCCCCAGAGCACCCGGTCCGAGCCGAAACGGGAAGTTCCCGGCGTCATGTACGCTTCGACGCCGATGATCGGCTTGACCCCCTGGGCCTTGCACTCTTTGTAAAACTCGTAGGCCCCGAAGCAGTACCCGTGGTCCGTGATCGCCACGGCCTTCTGGTTCTGGGCCTTGGCCTGGGCCACGAGCTTCTTGATCTTCGCGGCCCCGTCGAGCATCGAGTATTCGGTGTGGACGTGCAGATGCGCGAAGTCTTTGGCCATGGGTCCAGTCTACGCGGAGCGTCAGTCACTCGCCTCAGGACGCAGCCGCCTTCGCCGAGAGAAAAGAAACGGCGGCCGAACGCGCTTGCAACAAAAGAGGCTCTCTAGGCGGAATCCGCCGTCCGAAGGTTCCTGCGGCAAGGCGCCCGGCGGCGGGCTTTCTCAGCGGAAGACGCCCTCGCGCATCGCCTCGAGCGAGTTTTGCAAATCCTCCGGGTACGGAGCGGCGAAGGCGACCCACTCCCCGGACGTCGGATGTTCGAATCCCAGGCGGACGGCGTGGAGCCATTGCCGCGTGAGGCTGAGTCTCGCCGAGAGCGTCGGATCTGCTCCGTACATGTCGTCGCCGACGCATGGATGCGACATCGCCGACATATGGACCCGAATCTGATGCGTCCGGCCCGTCTCCAGACGGACCTCCAGCAAGCTTGCGCCGGCCATCGCCTCGAGTGCCTCGTAGTGGGTGACGCTCGGGCGCCCGTCGGCGCGCACGGCCATTTTCCACTGGCGCCGATTGTCGCGGCCGATAGGCGCTTCGATCGTTCCCGACATCGGGTCGGGATGGCCCTGCACCAGCGCGTGGTAAACCTTCTCGACGGCCCGGTCTCGAAAGGCGCGTTTGAGCGTCGAGTAGGCGGCTTCCGATTTTGCGACCACCATGCAGCCGGTCGTTCCAACGTCCAGCCTGTGGACGATGCCCTTCCTCTCCTGGGGACCATGAGTGGTGAGTTTCACACCTTCGGCCATGAGGGTTCCGAGCACGTCCGGTCCCTCGAAGTTGAGCGAGGGATGGGCCGCCATGCCCGCCGGCTTGTCGACGACGACGAGGTCCTCGTCCTCGTAGAGCCTGACGATTCCCTCTGCCGAAGGGCGCGGTTCGAGCGACGGCGGGTCTGGGACGAGGATCTCCAAGACTGCGCCCGAGGGGACCCGGTCGGATTTGGAGGCGACCGCCCCGTCTATCCATGCCTCGCCCTTCTGAACCGCCGCGGCGCACACGCTCCGGGAAAGGCCGGTCATCCGGGAAAGAACGGAGTCGATCCTGTCTCCGGACAGCCCGTCGGGGACCGGGTAAAAACGCCTTTCAGGCATGGCCGAGCTCGCCCGGACGAGCTGAGAGCTCGGTGTTTTTGCCCGGTTCGACGGGCTTTTCGACGTCGGAAATCGCGCCTTCGTCCACTCCGCCCGAGCTCAGACGCGCCGCTGCGCCGCCACCGCCTCCGGCCGCGACCGCGACGCGGTCACCCG
>ERZ772924.219-NODE-219-length-28070-cov-13.513725_pt1 | contig 28070 bp, 34 predicted proteins | sample MGYA00512116_ERZ772924 | MGnify/ENA primary metagenome ERZ772924 (study PRJEB29015, sample SAMEA2737920) | human oral metagenome | biome: human oral; feature: human-associated habitat; material: dental | place: China | collected 2134 ...
ATCAGAGTAAAAAGTCCTATCTTCACAGCCATTTAACAGGAAAAAACAGGATAAACAAAAAAGTATATTTAAAATATCAAATAGAATACTTTTGTATCTGAAAATCATTATATTGCCTTTATTTAAGGAGTTGTACTGGAGTGATTCTACATTTTACACCATTCTCGCAGGATCTTAAGCTGCAGGGACGGTGTACCGAAAGTTAAACCCAAATTCCTATTTTTCCATCTGCATATCCTCAGAAATAATTAAGAAAGGAATCTCTTATGGATAAAGAAATTAAAATTTGCCCAAGATGTGAGCAAGGCTACCTTTATCATGCAAAGCCTAAATATTTCTCTGGGGAGGTCATTTTATGCGATGAATGTTATGCTATGTGGCTTGGGGATATGAAAATTTTTTACGGACAATATGGAAAAGATTTTTATGCAAAATGGACGCTGTTTGAAGTGCAGGATTCTGCTCTGATCAAATGGGTACAAGAAGAATCATGTATAGGAGATGATCTCCAAGTAAAGCAAATTACTCTTCTCACAGCAGATGAAGTGATTGATATCATCACCCGCTATGATCCTGACATTGAACTGCTGTGATTGGGGAGATAACCCATTCCCCGGCAATGCTCTTGGAGCGAGTTCCTCCGGCATTTGACAGGCGGCACCGATTCTGCGATAATGAAGTTTAACCTTTTTTCTAGCAGCATCTGTGTACTGGAGGTACTTGCCATAAATTCGTTGAAAAAGAAGGATTTGCTGACGCTCGGCTTCATGATGTTCTCCATTTACTTCGGGGCGGGCAATCTCATCTTCCCGCCCGCGCTCGGGCAGGCTGCCGGAGATCACACGCTGCATGCGATGCTGGGCTTTATGACGACAGGTATCGGACTGCCGCTCCTCGGCATCACGGCGATCGCGCTCGCGGGCGGCGAATATGTGCCGCTCCTGCACGCAAAGACGTGGCCGCGCTTTGCAACGGTGCTGCTCGTCATCCTCTACCTCATCATCGGGCCGCTCTTTGCCATGCCGCGCACCGGTGCCGTCTCGTTTGAGATCGGCATACGCCCCTTTCTCAGCGCAGACAATCTTGCGCTCGGACAGATTATCTATACGGCAATCTTCTTTGCTTCATCATACTATCTCGCGCTGAATCCGAACAAGATCATCGACCGCGTGGGCCGGATGCTGACACCTGCACTCCTCATCGTCCTGCTCATTCTCTTTGTGCAGGCATTCCATGCGCCGCTCGGAGCCATCCTGCCTGCAACGGGCGCCTACATCGACGCGCCGTTTGCGCAGGGCTTCCAGGACGGCTACCAGACGATGGATCTGCTGGCATCAATTGCGATCGGCGCGCTTGTTGCCAATGCCGTGCGCATGCGCGGGATCACGGACAGTCGGGCAGTCGGCGCCGCGTGTCTTGTCTCCGGTCTCATCACGGTCATGCTGATGGCTGCGGTTTACGGCTCTCTTGCCTACATCGGGGCAACGAGTACATCCGTACTCGGTCAGGCGGAGAACGGCGGTCAGATTCTCTCGGCTGCGGTCGGCATCTTCTTCGGCTCTGCAGGGAATCTTCTGCTCGCGGTCATCATCGGGCTCGCATGTCTGACGACCTGCTGCGGCATCACCTCGAGCGCCGCGATGTTCTTCAATAAATTGCTCAAAGGGCGCGTCTCCTATGAGCGCCTGCTCCTCTTTTCGATCATGTTCAGCTTCGCAGCATCGAACGTCGGACTCACACAGATCATTGCGCTTGCCATCCCGTTCCTCGTCACAATCTATCCGCTGATTATTGTGTTCGTCATCCTCTCGCTCTTCGACCGCTTCATCGGATGGCGAAAGAGCATCTATCAGGGCGCAATGGCGCTCACGCTCGTATTCTCACTCATCGACGGTCTGCATGCAGCGGGCCTGAGCAGTGAACCGGTCCATGCGCTGCTCGTCGCATACATCCCCTTCTATAATATTATGATGGGATGGGTATGCCCCGCCGTTATCGGTGCGCTCGTCGGCCTTGCCGTCTCATTTTTTCAGACGGCTCCGGCGGCGGCGAAGGAATCCCAGGTCTAGAACGGTAAAAAGCGGCTGCTGCACGAATTTTTCATGCAGCAGCCGCTTTTTCATCAACGCAGATGTCTCTTTTTTTTCTTCCTCCACTGAAGGTAGAAGTAAGCGATCACAAGGACGGAGCAGATAACGAAGACAATGCTCGCCTCGTGTCCGTACTCCATGAGATCGGTCCAGTTCTCGCCGAGCATCATTCCGGCGTAGAGGATCGCCGCAGTCCACGGGAGGGAGCCTGCGATCGTGTAGACGAAAAATCGCTTCGTATCGACGCGGGCAAACCCTGCCGGGAGCGAGATAAACGTACGGATGACGGGCAGCATGCGGCTGAAGAATACCGCCTTGAGCCCATAGCGGTCGAACCAGTCCTGCGCCGTATCGACATGAGACTTCTTAATGAGGAAGTATTTCCCGTATTTCTCCACGAACGGGCGTCCGCCGCGCGCGCCGACCTCATAGGAAAACACCGATCCGAGAAGGCCGCCGACCATCCCGGCGGCAAGCGCTCCCTCGAACGACATGTGTCCGGCAAAGATGAGATAGCCCGCAAATCCGAGGATGAGCTCGCTCGGGATGGGGATACAGGCGTTCTCCGCTGCCATGAGGACGGCGACAGCAAAATAGCCCCAGGAGGCAATGAACGAGAGAAATATCTGAGAGAAATATTCCACGGCAGGTTCTCCTTTAGATCCTCCAAATGAGTGAATGTCCTACAAAAAAATCCCCAGTGCACATCTGTACTGGAGATTCAAATCCACGGTGGTGCCTCAGAGCGGAATCGAACCACTGACACGGGGATTTTCAGTCCCCTGCTCTACCAACTGAGCTACCGAGGCAAGAGGAAAATGGCGACCCGGATGGGACTTGAACCCACGACCTCCGCCGTGACAGGGCGGCATTCTAACCAACTAAACTACCGGGCCGTTCTTGGTGACGCGTACGGGATTCGAACCCGTGAAGCCGCCGTGAAAGGGCGGTGTCTTAACCACTTGACCAACGCGCCGAACATGATAAGATGCGGCGGACTGCCTGCATGGCATCCGCCGCACACTCACGAACGCAATTATATGGGATTTTTAACAGCTTGTCAACATCTTTTATTTGTGCTGCAATACGGGCATCAGATGTTGACGCCGCTGCCGAGATTCGCCCACTGAGCGTCGGAGGCATACTCCTCGAGCTCTGGCAGTTTCTCCATGAGGTACGCGTTCGTCACGCGCACAAACGTCCCCTTCATGCCAAGCGATTTCGACTCGATGACGCCCGCCGACTCGAACTTGCGGAGCGCGTTGACGATCACCGAGCGCGTGATCTTCGCCTCGTCCGCGATGCGGGAAGCGATCAGCCGTCCTTCGAATTTCCCCTGGCTCGCAAGCTCCTGCAGGATGGCATGTGCCGCCTTGCGCTCGGAGTAGGAAAGCGTCTCAACGGCGATGCGTACGGCCTCGCGCTGACGCGCCTCAATCTCATTGCGCTGCGATGCGTCGCGCAGCATCTCCATGCCGACAACTGTCGCGCCATACTCGCAGAGCAGGAGATCAGGGTCTCCGAACTCCTTCTTGCTGCTTGCCACGACGAGTGTCCCCAGTCTGCGCCGCGGGCCGTAGATCGGTGTGATGACAATATTCTGCCCGCGAAAGAGCTCCACCATCTCCTGCTCATAGGAAGCGCCCTCTGCATCCATGCGGATGTTGGCGTGCGTCTCCTCAAGCCGATTGAGCCAATCAACATACTTGCGCGGGAACTGCCCCAGCTCGATTGCTTCATTCACCATGAGATCATCATCATCGAAGAACGCGTATCCGCAGATCTTTCCTCTCTCGTCGGTAATGTAGACATTCGCCTCAAGGACATTGCTCAGCACCCGCGAAATGCCGTCATACTCAACGCTCTCTGAGCGCTGGAGCAGGCGATTGATCTGTCGTGTCTTCCCCAGTAATGAAATCATCTGAATCCCCCTCTTTCTCGGGCCGTCCGCACAGCCCTGTGAAACAAATAACCACACCCCGTAAATGACATTTTCCTTCTATGCCTAGCATACCACTTTTTTCCGAAATTTCAAGAAAAACTTGAATGTTTTTCATTTTTCACAGATAAAATCCTACTATTGTCCCATAGGCATATATGATGGTGCAGGAAAAAATTTTTGCAACGTATTGCCTAATAGAAGGAATCATAGTATAATGTTCCGGTATTGCGCGCAGCTTGGATGAAGTGCGCGCCGAGGAGGTGTAGCAATGGCAAGTGTATGCGAGGTCTGCGGCAAGGGCCCGATGAGCGGCAACAACGTGAGCCACTCCCATGTAAAGACGAAACGCAAGTGGAAGCCGAATATTCAGCGTGTCCGCGCCCTTGTGAAGGGTGAAGTGAAACACGTCAATGTGTGTACGCGCTGCCTGCGTTCCGGCAACGTTGACCGTGCCGTTTGAGCAATCAGTGCATAGAAGAAGCCGTCCGGCATGCCGGACGGTTTTTTCGTAAATATTTTGGAGAGAACGAGATGACCATGGGAACGAACATCGAAAAAATCCGCGCAGCAAACGAGCGCTATGCTGCTGCGTTCGGCGATAAGTGTCGTCTGCCGCACCATCCGGTGCGCCGCTTTGCCGTCGTTACCTGCATGGACTGCCGTCTCGATCCCGCAAAGTTTGCGGGGATCGCCGAGGGCGATGCGCACGTCATCCGCAATGCGGGCGGCCGCGTCTCGGACGATGTCATCCGCTCCCTCCTCATCTCCTGCAAGATGCTCGGCACGAACGAATGGTTCGTTATCCAGCACACGCACTGCGGCATGCAGGGATTTACAAATGAGGAAGCGCGCGCGCGCTTCGCGGAGGACGCCACAGCGCAGGGGCGCGATGCGGCAGAGGCGCACAGCATCGACTTTATGCCGATCAGCGGCACGATCGAGGAAAGCGTTGTGCGCGATGTGCAGCGTCTGCGCACGCATCCGCTTGTCCCCGCTTCTGTTGCGATCCACGGCTATGTCTACGATGTACACACAGGGCGTCTCGCCCCGGTAGAGGAAGCCGAACAAATCGGCGCGGCGAAATAAAGTACGGCATAAAAAGAACGCTCCATCCGGAGCGTTCTTTTTTGCTGTCAAATTCCATCTGCTCTTGCCCAGCCGTTCAGCATGCGCCGCATTTCCTGCCAGTCCGGAAAATACATATCCATGCGTGCATAAAAACGCGCGTCATGCCCGCGCACCCAGAGATGGGTCAGCTCATGGATAATGACGCAGCGCAGGGCGCGCACATCGTACTGTGCGAGCTGCAGGTTCAGCGTGATCGCCGCTGTGCGGATATTGCAGCTGCCCCAGCGCGTCTTCATTGCGCGGATGCGCCAACGAGAAGCATGTTTGCCGACAATTTCCTCGCACGCAGGTGCTTCGCGCTCGATTGCTGCTGCGAGTTCTGTGCGATAGAGGGCATCGAGTGCCGCACGCCGCTGCTTGGCATCTGCGCCCTCCGCCGCATGAAGGACAATCGCTCCGTCTGTGCGTTCGGCATATGATCTCCCGCGCAGGAGAGGACGGTGCATGATCCGATATTCCTTTCCCCAGAGGCGAAGATGCTCTCCTTCCCCACAGCAGGGCGGATCGTTCTCCGCACGCGCACAAATCAGCCGCCGGCGCTCATCAATCCATGCGCGCCTGTGGCTGATAAAGTTTTCCATATCTGCATATGCCGTATGATACGGCACACTCAGTTCAATATGTCCGTCCGGCGGGCGAACACGAAGATAGAGGTTCTTGATGTTCTTATACCGAATGCATGCAGGAATGCCCGCAATCACTGTCTCTTCCTCGCGCAAAAGGCGCATGTTCCTTCTCATGCCCCGACGGGAGCGCGCATCGCACGCATTTTCTTTGCGGCATTGTAGATGGCGCTGAGTTCCTCGCGGTCAAAGTTGTACGCCGCGCCGCAGAAGTGGCATTTCACCTCTGCCCGACCATCGTCGCGAAGCGACCGCAGGTCCTCCTCACCGAGCATCAAGAGGCGGTCGGTGATATAGTTCTTCGAGCAGTTGCAGCGAAAGGAAAGATCCGTTGCGGACAGGATCTTCACATCGTCGAAGCCGCCAAAGACTTTTTCGATGATCCCTGCGGCATCCAGTCCCGCCTCGACCATGTGGGAGACGGAGGATATCGTCTTGAGGTTCTCCTCAACACGGTCGAGCGTCTCCCCCGATGCGCCCGGCATCGGCTGAACGAAAAAACCGCCGGCGCCGAGGCACTCGAGTTCCGGGCTGACCAAAACGCCGAGCCCAATGGACGACGGCGTCTGCTCGGAGGTATAGAGATAGCTGATGAGATCCTCTGCAATCTCCCCGTTCACGATATGAACGCTTCCCGTCACCGGCTCTTTCAGTCCTGTAAAACGTATAACGGACAGAAGTCCCCTGCCGATCCCGCCGCCGACATCGATCTTTCCCATCGCATTGAGCGGCAGATGGACGTGCGGATGATCGACATAGCCGCGCACATAGCCCTCCGCCGTCGCATCCGCCGTGACAGTCCCGAGCGGGCCGTCGCCCTTGAACTTAATCGTGACCGATTCCTTATTCTTAAGATTTGCGGCAAAGAGGAGCGTGCCCGTCATCGTGCGTCCGAGTGCTGCCGCCGCAACGGGCCAGCAGTCATGCCGGCGCATTGCCTCGGCGACGAGGTTCGTGGTCACCGCTGCAAATATACGCAGTTCGCCGCCTGCTGCCGCAGCTTTTACCAGTTGATCCATTTTATCCTTACCAATCCAGAGCGAGTTCATGCAGGACATCGCCCGTCTCAATATCAAAAATCTGAGCTCTTCCGTTCTCGAGAACGGCGACGGTATTGCGCCCATCGGAGCGCTTCGAGAGGGCCGCAGACCCGGGGTTGAGGAACACCGTGCTGCCGCGCTTTTCGAGAACGGTCACATGAATATGACCACTGATGAAAAGATCTGCCTTCAGATGCTTTGCCGCCCTGTCTTTTTCCGTATCCGTCATGACCGCATCGCCGTGCGTAACGATGATGCGCCGCCCCTCCCATACAACGTAGGCATAGGGGGACATAAGAGGCACCTCGAGGCAGCTCGCGTCCACATCGGAGTCGCAGTTCCCCTTAGCAAGGATGACGGGAATCTCCGAGGCGTTGATGCGCTCGATGAGCCCCATCGGATTATAGTCTGCCTTCATCGGATTGCGCGGTCCGTGGTAGGCGACGTCCCCCGCGTGGAGAATGAGATCTGCACCCGTGAAAAACTGCTCACAGGCGCGCACCCACGCACCCTCATGTCCGTGGGTGTCGCTGATAATTCCAATCTTCATCGCGTGCCTCACATCTTCTTCAAGAGGCTTGCCATCTCCATCGCTGCCATCGCAGAGTCTGCGCCCTTGTTGCCGGCCTTTGTGCCCGCACGCTCGATCGCCTGTTCAATGTTCTCCGTCGTCACCACGCCGAAGATTGTCGGCACGCCCGTCTGGAGGCCGACCTGCGCCACGCCCTTCGAGACCTCGCTGCACACGTAGTCGTAATGCGTCGTCGCGCCGCGGATAACCGCACCGAGGCAGATGACGGCATCGTATCTGCCGCTGCCCGCCATTCTCTTCGCTGCGAGCGGGATCTCGAACGCGCCCGGCACCCATGCGATGTCGATATCGCTGTCCGCCGTCTCATGGCGATGCAGCGCATCAAGTGCGCCGCTGAGCAGCTTGCTCGTGATAAATTCGTTGAACCGCGCGGCAATGATGCCGATCTTCAGTCCCTTGCCGCTGATGTATCCTTCGATGATGTTTGCCATATCCGTTTCTCCTTACTCCTCCATCATCTTCACAAATTGATTGTGCGACGATGCATGATAATATCCCAACTTGTGCAGTGTATACCAATCCTCAATCAGAGTTTTCTCAGCGACATGAAGTGCCGTCAAAACCTCTCTGGCAAATTCCAGAGGCGCAGACCCGTTCGCCGTAATGATATTTTGATCGCGCACAGATTGTCGCGCCTGGAAATTCTCTGCGCCTTCGTACTCCGTGCCCGGCCACTCCTGCAAGGCGGACAGTCGGTTGCCCGTATGTTTGACCGTATTCAAAACGCCGATTGACGCCAAAAAGGCAGCCGCATCGCAAATCCCGCCAAGCAGTCTGTCGTTTTTCAAACAATGCCTGACCAGCGGGATAATCTGTTGTGCACGCTCTTCGCGCCATCTCATTCCGCCGATGAGAAGCAGCGCATCGTAATCCTCCGGTGCTGAATCCACGGTATAATCTGCCACAGCTTGGATGCCGCCGATCGAAGTCACCGCATGCTCCGAGAGGGCTGCCGTCTTGACTATAAATTTCCCTTGCCCAAGCATATGAATCCCTGTCGATACATACGCCGCTTCCCAATCCGCATACTGTTCCAGAAGCGCCAGTAAAACCGTTCTCATCCCTTGCGCCCTTTCACTTGTTTCCCAATTCCTCATCCGTCAGCATATGTCCCATTTTTTCCTTCTTAACCGTCATATATTTGCGGTCGAACTCGTGCGTATGCATAACGAGCGGCACGCGCTCGACGATCTTCAGGCCGTAGCCCTCGAGTCCCGCGCGCTTTGCCGGGTTGTTCGTCATGAGACGGATCGTTGTAAGTCCGAGATCGGCGAGGATCTGCGCGCCGAGGCCGTAGTCGCGGAGATCCGGCGCAAAGCCGAGCTCAACATTCGCCTCCACCGTGTCGCGTCCCTGATCCTGGAGCGCATAGGCGCGCATCTTGTTCGCAAGGCCGATGCCGCGCCCCTCCTGCCGCACATAGAGGACAACGCCCTCGCCTGCCGCTTCGATCTGCTTGAGCGCCGCCGTGAGCTGATCGCCGCAGTCGCAGCGCATCGAGCCGAGTGCATCGCCCGTCAGGCATTCCGAGTGCACGCGCACGAGCACGTTCTGCTTACCGCGCACATCGCCCTTGACAACGGCGAGATCGCAGCGGTTATTGAGCGTATTCTCGTAGGCGAGCAGGCGGAAGTGTCCGTATTTGCTTGGGAAATCAACGTCCGAGATCTGATGAACCAGCGTCTCCGTATGCTTGCGGTACTCGATGAGATCCTTGATCGTGATGATATGGAGCTCATGCTTTTTCGCAAATTCGATGAGCTCCGCCGTACGCATCATATGCCCGTCATCGGCCATGATCTCACAGCACAAGCCCGCCGGATAGAGGCCCGCCATACGCGCAAGATCCGTCGTCGCCTCCGTATGCCCCGCGCGGCGCAGCACGCCGCCCTCCACCGTACGCAGAGGAAAGACGTGGCCGGGCCGGCGAAAGCTCAACGGCTTCGCCGCAGGATCGATCAGCATCTTCACCGTGTGGCAGCGCTCGAATGCCGAGATTCCGGTCGTCGTATCGCAGGCGTCAATGCTGACCGTGAAGGCAGTCTCGTGGTTATCCGTATTGTTCTCCACCATCTGCCCGATCTCAAGCTCATCGAGGCGGCTGCCGATGATCGGCGTGCAGATCAGTCCGCGCGCATACATCGCCATAAAATTGATATGCGCGGGCGTGAGTTTTTCTGCGGCGACGATGATATCGCCCTCATTCTCCCGGTCCTCATCGTCGATGACAACGAGCATCCTGCCGGCTCTGATGTCCGCGACCGCCTGTTCAATTGTTGCAAAGTCTGACATGCTATCTCTCCTAAAATCCATTTTGCAGAAGGAACTCCTGCGTTACCCTGCCGCTCTTATCCGCATGATCGGTGATGCCAAGCAGCTTCACTGCGTATTTCCCAAGAATGTCCGTCTCAATGTTGAGCGAACTGCCCGCTCGTTTCGCGCCGAGATTTGTCACGGTGCGGGTGTGCGGGATCAGGCTGACAGTAAAATCCGCCGCACCCACAGCCGCCACCGTGAGACTGATGCCGTCAAGGGCAACCGAGCCTTTCTCCACGATGCCGCGCAGGATCTCAGGCGCCGCCGCTACCGTCATCAGGATAGCGTTGCCCTCCTCGCGCATCTCTTTGATGCGCCCGACGCCGTCGATGTGCCCGCTGACGAAATGCCCGCCGAGCCGCGTGGTCGGGAGCAGTGCGCGTTCGAGATTGAGCGGAGCCCCGTGCGCGAGACCCTCGAGCGACGTCCGCCGCATCGTCTCCGGCATGACCGCCGCGCGAAAACCGCGTGCGTCGAACTGCGTCACTGTGAGACAGATGCCGTTGACCGCAATGCTGTCCCCAATATGCGCATCGGATACGACGAGGCGCGCGCCGATCGTGATCTCGCCGCGCGAGAGCCCCCCGAACACGCCGACCTCCTCAATGATTCCTGTAAACATGCCGCCTCCTCATTCCGACGGGATAATCGGATAGCCTGTAACCAAAAGATCCATGCCGATCTGTTCAACCGTCACATCGCCGAGGCGAAGCGCCGTCTGCGGGCTGTCAAAGCCTGCCCCTCCGACGGGGGTCGGTGCCGCAGCGCCGCCCATGAGCATCGGCGCGATAAACGCGTGTACCTTATCCGCATGTCCCCCCGCGAGAAATGACCAGTTTGCCTCTGCACCGCCCTCGACAAAGAGCGACGTGCATTCGCGTTCCCCGAGCCAGTCCAGGAGGCACCCGATATCCACGCGCTCTGCACCGAGGGTCACAACCTCCGCGCCGCATGCACGGAGGAGGTTCATGCGCTTCGGATCGGCGCGCTCACTCACGGCGATCACGGTTGGTGCCGCACCGTCCGTCACAAGCTTTGCAGAGATCGGCGTCCGCGCTTCGGAGTCGAGCACGATGCGCAGCGGGTGATGCCCCGGACGATCGGGCAGACGTGCCGTCAGGCTCGGGTCGTCGGCAAGCAGCGTACCAATGCCGATGAGAATGGCGTCATACGCGTCGCGATACTCATGTACGCGCATGCGGGCACTCTCCCCTGTGATCCACGCAGAGGCGCCCGTGCGGCTTGCAATCTTTCCATCGAGCGTCATTGCTGTCTTGAGTGTGACAAAAGGACGCTTCGTCGTAATCCATTTGAGAAACGTCTCGTTCTGCCGACGCGCCTCATCTTCGAGTACGCCGGTCACAACTTCGATGCCCGCCGCCTCAAGCATCGCGATTCCGCGGCCCGCAACCAAGGGATTCGGATCGCAGAGCGCCACAACTACACGGGCAACCCCCGCCGCAATGACGGCCTCAGCGCAGGGGCCCGTACGCCCGTGATGCGCGCACGGTTCGAGTGTCACATAGAGCGCTGCTCCGCGCGCGAGGTCCCCTGCCATCCGCAGCGCATGGATCTCCGCGTGCGGCTCGCCCGCCGCGCGGTGCCAGCCGTTTGCAACGACCACACCGTCACGTACGATAAGCGCGCCGACCAGCGGATTTGGAGATGTGCGTCCGCGCGCAAATTCCGCAAGGCGCAGCGCCTCCCGCATATAGGATTCGTCAAGAGCACGTTGTTCATTCATAGTGATCCGTTCTATTCTCTTTGTTCAGCGAGGCACATACAAGCAAGCAGCAGAATAAAAATACCGCCGGAAGGATTCTCCTCCGGCGGCACATAAATCGTCCAAATAAGACGCGCCTTTTCCCATCCAGACTGCAGAAGCAACTCACTTCCTTCACTGTCGGCTTCGGAATCACACCGAATCGTGCCCCGTGCAGGGGCTTGCGGGCTGTACCGCCGGTGGGGATTTTCACCCCGCCTCAAAGAGCATCATTCGTATTGTATTGTAACACTGTGTATTCGTGATGTCAATTGCCAATCTTCTGTGCGGCGCGCGTCTCCTCCGCACGGCGTACGACCTCATCAAGATTCGCTCCGCAGACCGATGCGATGGCAGCGACAACGCCCCCCTCGGCAACGGGACAGTCCGCCATGCGCAGCCGGCGATGGCCCATCTCCTCAACGATCGTCTCCACCGTCAGAATCGAACTGCCCGCGTCCATGAGAATAGCGACCCCGTCCTCACCGTACACGCTGTCGATCGCCGCAACAATCCGCGCATAACTCGTGCCGAAGCCGCCGTCCTCCATGCCGCCTGCTGTTGCGATGCGCGCGTCCTTTGCCATCATCCGGCAAGTCTCCGCGACACCGTGCGCCAACGCGGCGCTGTGCGTTACAATCACAAGTCCAACCATGTTATTCGCTCCGCTGTCTCCGTCCGCCGATGCTGCATACGATCCCTGCGAGCGCCGCCGGGATCAGTGTCTCAGCCTGCGGTGCAAAGCCGAGGATCATAGGGCCGATCGTGCGGTCATGCACAATCATCGTGCCGCCCGTCCAGCCGAGGATGGCAGCACCGATCACAACGAGCACGGGATATTTCTCCATCAGTTTCCCGATCAGCTGGCTGCCGCCTACGACAATCGGAATGCTGATGATGAGACCGAGCACGACGAGCAGAAAATCGCCGTGTGACGCGCCCGCAATCGCAATCACGTTATCGATGCCCATTGCCGCATCCGCAACGATAATTGTCTTGACCGCGCCCGCAAACGTATCTGCCGCCTCTACGTGTTCCTCCGAGGCGGAGGGCCGCATGAGCCTTACCGCGATCGGCAGGAGCACAAGGCCGCCGATCGCCTGCAGATACGGCACCGTAAGCAGCTGCACGGCAAAGAATGTCATGGCCAGACGAATAACGATCGCGCCCGCCGTACCGACGTAGATCGCGCGTTTGCGCAAATGCGCAGCCAGGCGGTTCGACGCCATCGCAATCACGACGGCATTATCCCCCGCAAGCACGAGATCCAGAATAATGATCGAAAAGAGGGCCACAAAGAACTGTGACGAAAAGAGTTCGACTTCCACAGCTTCTCCTTATTTCGCCATCATCTTTGCGAGCTTCTGCGCAAAGGCGACGGGATTCTCCGGCAGGATGCCCTCAATCAAGAGAGCCTGCGTGTAAAGGAGATCGCAGTAGTCCTTGAACTCCTCGGTGTCCTTGCCCGCCGCGTGGACTTGCTGCAGCTTGGCAAAAAGATCGTGGTGCGGATTAATCTCGAGGATGCGCCGCGCCTTGAACATCGGATTGTTCATCTCGGCGAAGGTCTGCTCCATCGAGAGCGACGGCCCCGTCTCATCGGCGACCAGGCAGACCGCACTCGAACGCAGGCGCTGCGAGATCTTGACCTCTGCAATTTTGTCACCGAGCACGTCCTTGACGTCCTTGATGAGATCGTCGTTCGCCTTTGCGATATCCTCGGTCTCCTTCTTCGCCGCCTCACTCTCAGCATCGTCAAGCCCCAAGTCGCCGCGGCTGATCGAGTGGAAGTTTTTCCCCTCGTACTCGTGTACCGTCTCGATCGCGAACTCATCGACCGGGTCGAGCAGGAAGAGTACCTCGAGTCCGCGCTCACGCAGCTGCTCCATCTGCGGCAGCTGCTCGATCGTCGCCTGATCCTTCGCCGTTGCGTAGTAAATGCTTTTCTGGCTCTCAGGCATCCGCTGGATGTACTCCTTCAGCGAGACGAGTTTACCCTCCTTCGAGCTGTGGAACAGCAGGAGATCCTTCAGCTTATCCACTGTATCATGCCCGGAGTACATGCTGTTGTAGATGCCGATCTTCAGCATGCGGCCGTATTCGTTCCAGAATTTCTCGTAGCCCTCACGCTCCTTTTCGAGCTTCTTGCCGAGCGTCTTGAGAACATTCTTCTCGAGCGCGCGGCCGATGGTCTTGAGCTCGCGGCTCTGCTGCAAAAGCTCACGCGAGATGTTCAGCGAGAGGTCGGGCGAGTCCACGAGCCCCTTCATAAAGCGCAGATAGTCCGGCAGGAGATCCTTGCACTTGTCCATGATGAAGACATGGCGCGAGTAAAGCTGGATGCCCGGCTCGTAGTCCGCCTGATAGAGGTTAAACGGCGCGCGCGCGGGAATCTCGAGGAGCGCTGTATACTCGACGGTGCCCTCCGCCTTTGTGTGGAATACCTCCATCGGCGCTTCCCACTCGTGGAACTGGTCGCGGAAGAAATCGTTGTACTCCTCCGCCTTGATCTCGGACTTCGCGCGCGTCCAGAGCGGCTGCATTGAGTTCAGCGTGCGCAGCTCCGTCTTCTTGATCTTCTCCGCACCCTCGATAATCTTGCCCTCATCGTCGCGCGGCATCTCCTCCGTCGTGACGTTCATGCGGATCGGGTAGCGCACATAGTCCGAATACTTCTTCACGAGATTCTCGAGCGTAAACGTATCCGTATAGTCCGTCTCGCCCTTCGTGAACTCTTTCGCGAGATGGATCGTCACCGTCGTGCCGCGCGTCTCCTTCTCAGCGTCCTCAATCGTGTAGCTGCCGTCGCCCGCCGACTCCCAGCGCGTCGCCTTCGTCTCTCCCGCCCGGCGCGTCACAATCGTCACTCGATCGGCGACCATAAACGCGGAGTAAAAGCCCACGCCGAACTGACCGATGAGATCCTTGTCCGGCGCGCCGCCGCTCTCCTCCTTCGCCTTCGCGAGCTGCTCCATGAATGCCTTTGTGCCCGATTTTGCGATCGTGCCGATATTCTCCACGACCTCCGCACGCGACATGCCGATGCCGTTGTCCGAGATCGTGAGCGTCTTGCTCTTCTTATCCGGCACGAGGAAAATCTCATACGCATCGTTCCCCTCGAGGATGTCCCTGTTTGTCAGACTCTCGAAGTGGAGCTTGTCAATCGCGTCCGACGCGTTCGAAATCAGCTCGCGCAGAAAAATCTCGCGGTTCGTATAGATCGAATGGATCATCAGATCCAGTAATTGTTTTGTCTCCGCTTGAAACTCAAACGTTTCCTTTGCCATGCTATCGTTCTCCCTTGGATTCATTTTTTTGCATATTATTATATATGCAGTACTAAACTGCGCTCTATATTACACGAAAAATGACAAAAAGTCAAATTTTGATTTGTCCTCGGAAATACATGCGGAATAATTGCGGAAGTATTTTTTGATTCGATTGTTTTGCACTGTATCAGGATGTATTTATTGTAACAAATTCATCGTTCAATCGCAAATGCTTGCATAAGAATTTTCACATGCACAGGCTCCTTCTCCCATTTGCAATCTATTGGATTTTCGATTATACTCAGGCAAGAAATGGTTATCACGCAAGGTTTTAAGGGAAAAGGAGATGTATTATGGATCAGGAGCAAAACACGCAGAAGACGCAGACCATCATTGTAAAATCGCCCAAAAACGTCGGTCTCGCAGCGGGTCTGGGGTTCTTCTTCGGACCGATCGGCATGTGCTACTCGACGCTGATCGGTGCGCTCGTCATGTTTCTCGTTAATATCGTGGTAGGTCTGCTGACGCTTGGGATCGGATTTATTTTTACTTTCCCGATCTGCGCGGTCTGGGCTTACATTGCGGCGAAAAAGTACAATCAGCAGCTCTACGCGGAGCACGGCTAATCCTGTTTTTATTAATTTTTTGCAGCGATATGCTATAATGAGCGCAGTTTTTGACCGTTATAATTACAGTCAGAAGAACGGAGGATTTTCATGAGGCATATTTTATTCGGCTCGCTTGCACGCGTCTCTGTGCTGGCCCTGGCTCTCGTCATCCCGACGGGCATCGCCGCAGCGGAGGAAGCGCCCGCAACGCTGACGGTCGGCGGAATCGGCACGGCGCAGATTGCCCCCGATACGGCGGAGATCACCGTCGGCGTCATCATAGAGGCGAAGGACGCTGCAAAGGCGCACGCCGACAATGCTGCGGCAACAGCGCGCATACACAGCGCCGTAAAAGGACTCGGCATTGCAGACCGCGACATTCAGACGGCGCACTACGATTTTTCGCAGCGCTACGACATGCGCGACAACGGGCGCGGCGATGTCATCGGCTACACGGCGCAGAACTCCGTCGTAATCACGGTGCGCAACCTGAACAATGTGAGCAAGGTGATTGACACAGCGCTTGCAAACGGTGCGAACCGCATCGACTCGCTGAACTTCACGGTGAGCGATACGAGCGCTGCAAAGAACGCCGCCCTTGCGGATGCGGTACGTTCCGCGCAGAGCAAGGCGCAGGCAATGGCAGGCGCGCTCGGCGTTCGCCTCGTGCGCATTGCAAATGTCTATGCGGATGCGCAGTCCGCCCCTCCGCGCAACTACATGCCGATGATGATGGCGAAGGAGTCATATGACTCCTCGACGCCGATCTCTGCAGGAGAACTCTCTGTCGAAGCAACGGTGAACATCACCTATGTCATCCAATAAACGCGAGCGAGTCTCCGCTGTCGAAGCGATCCGCGGCATCTCCATGATGGGCGTGATCGGCATTCACATCGGCGCGGAGTATCTCGCAAATTCATCGCCAAATCTTCATCTTGTGGCGCTTTTTGACATCGGCACGCGCTTCAGCGTGCCGATTTTTTTCTTTATCTCGGCGTTCGGTCTCTTCTACGGGCAGTCGCTGTCCGCAGTGTTTTCCTACCGAGATTTCCTCGCGCGGCGCGGGCGTACGGTCGTCATTCCGTATCTTATCTGGTCGCTCTTTTACATCGTGCATGACGCGTGGTATTACGGGACGGGCTTCCCGCCGCTTCTCTCCCTGCCGGGCATTCTCTTCTTCGGCAATGCAAAGTATCAGCTCTATTTCATGGTCATCCTGATCTGGTTCTATCTGCTGATGCCGCTCTGGCGCTTCCTCCTGCGCCACATGACCCTGCCGCTGCTGGCAGGCATCCTCGTCCTGCAGATCGCGTTCGACGACTGGTCGAGCTTCAATACGGCGTTCAATCTTTACGTCTACGGGCTCCCCGAGGGAACGCTTCTGCGCGCGCTGCTGTTTTATCGGCTGAACTACTGGGTCATGCACTACGTCTTTATCTTCCTGCTCGGCGGATACATCGCCCTGCATTTTGACACGTTCCGCACGCTGATGGCACGGCATGCGCGGCGTCTCTATGCCCTCGGCATCATCAGTCTCACCGCGCTTCTCGCATGGTATTACAAACTGATTCTCACGGACGGCTATACGCCGCTCGAGGCAATCTACACGGCACATCAGCTCTCGCCGCTCGGCATTCTCTATACGATTGGTGCGTCGCTCGCGCTCTTTGCGTTCTTCACGCGGCTGGGAACGAAAAATCTCCTGGGCCGCGCGTTCCAGTTCCTCGGGAAGCACTCCTACTTCATCTACCTCGCCCATCCGATCGCCATCACCTACCTGCTCCTGATGATTCATGCGCACGGTCATGTGCTCACAGCGCCCATTGCGCTCGGGCTCTACGCGGCGACGCTCCTGCTGACGCTCCTCGGAGCAGTCATCGCGAGAAAGATCGGAGAGCACATACCGATGGTGAACGAGCTGACGATCGGGCTAAGGAAACGCTGATAAATAAAGTCTGTCCGATTGCTGAACGCATCCGTGTTTTCTAAAGCCGAAGAAGTAAAGGGGCATTGTACGAAGCTAAAACTTCGTACAATGCCCCCCTTTTATTTCAGCCGCCGCAGCGCTTCCTCCGCCATGTGCGCGAGACAGCGCGCCGTCATCGGAATCGCCGCAGGATCAACCGTGAATTTCGGATGATGGTTCTCAGGCGCAAGTCCCGTGCCGATGAATGCGAAGCAGGTCTCCATCGTCTCCTGATAGTAAGCGAAATCCTCCCCCGCCATCCACGGAACGGCATCGACGACTGCAAAGCCCTCCTGCTCCGCAGTCTCCTTTGCGAGCGCATTCCAGCGCTCCGTATTGACGACGGCAGGCGGCCCCGCGGTCCACGTGATCTCCGCACGTCCGCCAAATGCGGCGGCAATTCCGTCGGCAAGCGCCTCCATGCGTTCCTTGACGAGTGCCCGATCATCGGCATCAAAGAGGCGTATCGTCCCCTCCATCCACGCGCGCTCGGGCAGGACATTCCACGTTGCCCCCGCCTCAATGTGCGTCACGCTGACAACAGCAGGACGCAGGGGACTGATGTTGCGCGCCGCAATCGTCTGCGCCGCCGTCACGAACTGCGCCGCCATGACGACAGGATCACAGCCGCGGTCAGGCTGCGCGGCATGCGTGCCAGCGCCGTGGAATGTGAGCTCAAATTTATCCACGGACGCCATCATACCGCCCGTGCACAGCCCCAGTGTCCCAACGGGATAGATCGGACGCGCGTGAATGCCGAAGATCGCCGCGACACCGTCAAGCGCCCCCGTATCGAGGACGGTGCGCGCCCCGCCCGGCGCCTCCTCGGCCGGCTGGCAGACGATATAGACGGTTCCCGCCAGCTGCGCTTCACGCTCCTTTAGGAGAAGCGCTGCCGCAAGCACCGATGCCATGTGAAAGTCATGCCCGCAGGCGTGCATCTTCCCCTCGTACTGCGAGGCATACGGCAGGTTCGTTTCCTCGTTCACGGGCAGAGCATCCATATCCGTCCGCAGAGCAACGACAGGATTTTCTCCCGTTCCGATCACGGCGACGAGTCCCGTTGCAAGAGGCAGATCGCGCATGCGGATCCCTGCGCGCGCGAAGTCCGCCCGCAGGCGCGCCGTCGTCTCGAGCTCCTCGTAGGCAAGTTCCGGATGCGCATGCAGCCACTCAAATTCTGCGTGCGCAAAGTCCATAATTTCTGTTTCCGTCATTGGTTTCCCCCCGATGTAGAAACAACGGGGCTACTGTACAAAGCCAAAAAGTTTCGTACAGTAGCCCCGAGTTTATTTTGGATATGTCGCTCAAGGCGCCCCTTCCACCGCTTGCGCGGTTCCCCTTCCCCGCTGTGGCGGGGCAGGCTGAATGCGCTTACAGTCCGGCTTCCTTCTTCAAAAGCGCGGCCTTGTCCGTCTTCTCCCACGGCAGATCGACATCCGTGCGGCCGAAGTGTCCGTATGCCGCCGTCTGGCGATAGATCGGGCGACGCAGATCGAGCATCTTGATGATGCCCGCCGGGCGCAGGTCAAACGTCTTCTGCACGAGATCGACGATCTTCTCCTCGTCGACCTTGCCCGTGCCGAACGTATCCACCATGATGGACACGGGATGCGCAACGCCGATGGCGTAGGCGAGCTGGATCTCGACGCGGTCGGCAAGTCCTGCCGCGACGATGTTCTTGGCGACATAGCGCGCCGCATACGCTGCACTGCGGTCCACCTTTGTGGGGTCCTTGCCCGAGAACGCGCCGCCGCCGTGGCGTGCCCAGCCGCCGTAGGTGTCAACGATGATCTTGCGCCCCGTGAGACCGGAGTCGCCGTGCGGGCCGCCGATGACGAACTTGCCCGTTGGATTGACAAAATACTTTGTCTCTGCACGCAGGAGCTCTGCCGGAACAATCACCTTGATGACCTTTTCGATCATATCCTTTCGGATGGTTGCAAGGTCGACCGCCTCGTCATGCTGCGTCGAGATAACGATGGTATCGACATAAATCGGCTTGCCGGCCTCATAGGCAACGGTGACCTGTGTCTTGCCGTCCGGGCGCAGATAGGGGAGCTCGCCGCTTTTGCGCACGTCCGTGAGGCGGCGTGCCAGCTTGTGCGCAAGCACCGTCGTGAGCGGCATGTACTCGGGCGTCTCGTTCGTCGCATAGCCGAACATCATGCCCTGATCGCCTGCACCGATCGCATCGGCCGCGTCCATATCGCCCTCGCGCGACTCGATCGCGCGGTCAACCCCCTGCGCGATATCCGGCGACTGCTCGTCGAGTGAGACGAGGATGCCGCAGGTATCAGCATCAAAGCCGTAGCTGGCGTTCGTGTAGCCGACCTCGCGCACCGTCTGGCGGATGATCTTCGGAATATCGACGTAGCATGTGGTCGAGATCTCGCCGACAACATGCGCCTGCCCCGTCGTGACAAGCGTCTCGCAGGCGACGCGTCCCTGCGGATCCTGCGCCAGAATCGCGTCGAGAATGCTGTCAGAGATCTGATCAGCGAGTTTATCCGGATGTCCTTCAGTGACAGACTCGGATGTAAAGAGCATCTTTTTCATTCAAAAACCTCCCTGCGTTTTGAATACCATTTCAGAAAACCTCACTCCACTCCTGCAAAAAAGCCTCCCTTTTAAGATAAGGGAGGCTTTTTTCCGCCGCTCTCATCTCATAGGCAGTCCGCCTAAAGGAATTGGCACCGTTGACCCAGTCGTCATGGTTGCCGCAGCTTCATCGGGCCATTCCCTCCACTGCTCTGGATGAGGTATATTCTCTTCTATACGTCGCATTGTAACGAATGCAGAGTGCATTGTCAAGGACTATTTTCACATATTTTTCTCATGCACGTTTTTGGAGTGCTTCCTCCAGATGATCGAGGATCACGCCCGCGAGCGCCGCCTTCGCCATGAGCGGATGATCCTCTGCCCGGCCGTCTGCAAAGAAAATCTTCACATGATTCGTCAAGACCCCGAAGCCCGCGTCCTTCTCCGCTACATTGTTCGCTACAATGAAGTCGAGGTTCTTTTTCGCGAGTTTCTCCTGCGCATACGCCTCGACGTTCTGTGTCTCCGCCGCAAAGCCGACGAGAATCTGACCGCGCTTTTTCTGCCCGAGTTCATAGAGGATGTCGGGGTTGCGCGTGAGCGTCAGCGTCAGCGGCCCGTCCGTTTTCTTGATCTTGTGCTCCGCCGTCTCTGCAGGGCGGTAGTCCGCCACAGCCGCCGCCTTGATGACGGCGTCTGCATTCTCGTATTCCGCGAGCACGGCCGCATACATGTCGCGCGCGCTCCGCACATTCACACGCCGAACGCCCGCCGGCGTCTCGAGATGCGTCGGCCCTGAGACGAGGATCACCTCCGCACCGCGCCGCGCTGCCGCTGCAGCGACCTCATAGCCCATGCGCCCCGTCGATCGGTTGCCGAGGTAGCGCACAGGATCGAGTGCCTCCTCCGTGCCCGCCGCTGTCACGAGGATACGCCGTCCTGCGAGGCTCTGCGCCTTGGCAAAGTGTTCCTCGACCGCAGCGACAATCTCCGCAGGCTCCGGCAGCCGTCCCGCTCCCGTTGTCCCGCAGGCGAGCTGTCCCACGGAGGGAGGGATGATCTGCGCGCCGCGCTCTGTAAGGCGGCGTACATTTTCCTGCGTGACGGGATTCTCCCACATGCCCGTATTCATTGCAGGCGCGAGAAGCAGCGGCGCACGCGTTGCGAGGACCGTCGTTGTGAGCATATCGTCGGCAATCCCTGCCGCGGCCTTTGCAATAAAGTTCGCTGTTGCAGGCGCAACAAGCACGATTTCGGCCAGCTCAGCCAACGCGATATGCTCGACGTGATGACGGGGCTCGCCCCACATCGTCGTCACAACGGGCGCATCTGTGATCGTGCGGAACGTGAGCGGCGTGACGAAGGATGTCGCTGCATGCGTCATGACGACATGCACCGCAGCACCTGCCTTCTTCAGGCGGCTTGCAAGCTCCACTGCCTTATAGGCGGCGATGCCGCCCGTCACGCCGAGCACGATGCGCCGTCCGGCAAGCGTGCCCATGCTCAGACGCTCTCCTTGCAGAGATCGTAGCTGATCTTGCCCTCGGCAATCTCCTCCAAGGCGTTCGTAACATTCTTTGTCGAGCGCGCGAGTTCTGACTTCACAGGATCCCCCTCGAGCAGCTGGCGCGCTCTTTTCGCAGCAAGCACGACCATGCCGTAGCGGCTGTCCACCTTCGTCAGCAGTTCGTCCGTCGAGGGATTGACCATGCCGATTTCCACATTCGTTTTCATCCGTATACCTCTATCTTTCAAATAACAACATCAAACTGCGCGGGATTCATATCCGCACGCAGGTGCTCGGCGGCAAGGATCGTCCGAATCCGCTCTGTCGCCGCCTCCACCGTATCGTTCAGCACGGCGTAGCGATAGCGCTTGCCGAGCAGGATCTCATCGCGCGCTGCGGCAAGGCGCCGGGCAATGCTCTCCTCCGACTCCGTTCCGCGTCCTGTAATGCGTCGGCACAGCTCCTCATAGGAGGGCGGCAGAAGGAAGATAAACGTCCCATCGGGACAGCGCTCCATCACATTCAGCGCCCCCTGCGTATCGATCTCTAGCAGGATATCCTCGCCCGCCGCGCGGCGCACCTCAATCGGCGTCAGCGGCGTGCCGTAATAGTTGCCGTACACATCCGCATACTCGAGAAAAGCACCGTCCGCAATCATCGCTTCGAACTCCTCGCGTGTACGAAAGTAATACTCTCGCCCGTCCTGCTCCCCTTCGCGCGGCGCGCGCGAGGTTGCGGAGATCGAGTAGGCGATGGCAGGCTCGCGTGTGAGGAGCTCCTTGCAGACCGTTCCCTTCCCCGTACCCGAGGCGCCCGAGATCACAATGAGAAGACCCTTTTTCACTCAGCTTCCTCCCTCTCATTCGCCATGCGCCCCGCGATGGTCTCCGGCTGTATCGCCGAGAGCACGATATGTCCGCTGTCCATGATGATAACGGCGCGCGTCCGCCGCTTGTAGGTCGCATCGATGAGCCGCCCTGTCTCCCGCGCGTCCTGCACCATGCGCTTGACAGACATCGAGGTCGGCGCAACGACGGCGATCATGCGTCCCGCGAGGACAATGTCGCCGAATCCGATATTGACCGTCTCCATGTCATCACTCCAAATTCTGTACCTGCTCGCGCAGCTTCTCAACCTCGTTCTTCATCGCAACGACAACCTGCTGTGCGGCGGCATTGTTCGCCTTCGAACCGATCGTGTTCGTCTCGCGGTTGATCTCCTGCAGGAGAAAATCGAGCCGCCGTCCGACCGGCGCATCTTCTGCCAGAATCACACGGAACTGTGTGAAATGGCTCGCGAGGCGCACGAGCTCCTCCGTGATGTTCACACGGTCGGCATAGAGCGCCGCCTCCTGCACCAGACGTGATTCATCCGGCGCCGCCTCCTTGAACTCTGCAAGGAGCTCCGCCAGATGCGCGCGGTACTCCGCAACAATCTGGGGGGCAATCTCCTTGATCTGCGCGCGCTGCATCTCAAGACGCACAAGACGTTTTTCAAAATCATGCGCAATATGTGCGCCCTCCGCGAGCCGCATCGCATCAAGTGCCTCGAGTGCCTGTGCCGCGGCATCCAAAAAGACCGCGCGCGCCCCCGAGATGTCCGTATCCTCTCTGACCGAGATCACGCCCTCGTATGCCGCTGCCATGCGCACGCCGTCATTCAAAGGTGCGTCAACGGCGCGTGCTACCTTTCCGAGCGCCGCATAGTAGGCACGTGCAAGATTCTCGTTGACATGCACCTCATACCGTTTCTCGCTGTGGTCCTCAAAGTTCACATAGACGTCGAGCTTTCCACGCGCAACGCGCGAACGGATCACATCGCGCAGATCGTTCTCCCATGCACCGAATGCACGCGGCATATGCGGCACGATCTCAAGAAAGCGCTGATTGACCGCCTTGATCTCGACGACAACACGATAGTCCGGCGTCTCTGTCGTCCCCGCGCCGTAGCCCGTCATGCTCCTGCGCAGCGTAGTCATACATCCCCCTGCCATATGCCCGCAAAGACCGGCTCTGCCGGCCCCGTCATAAAGATATGCCCGTCCGCGTGCCATGCAACATGGATCACGCCGCCGTCGACCTCGATCTCTGCCGCGCGGTCGAGCACATCGCACAGCACGCCCGCCGCAAGCGTCGCGCACGTCCCCGTCCCGCAGGCGAGCGTGATGCCCGCACCGCGCTCCCAAACGCGCATCCGCGCATGCTTTCGATCCCGCACATGGACGAACTCCGTATTGATCCTGCGCGGGAATGCGGGATGGTTCTCAAACTTCGGTCCCAGCTCCGCGAGCGGAAAGCCCTCGGCATCGTCCACAAAGATCACGCAGTGCGGATTTCCCATTGAGACACAGGTCATCGCATACGTCCTGTCCTCAACTGTGATCGACTGCGCAATGACAGGCTCCATGCCGAACCCGCGAACGGGAATCGCATCACCTGCGAGCACGGGCTCGCCCATATCCACCTCAACCGCCGTCACTTCGCCGCTTTCCGTGAGAATCCGCGGCACCATTGTACCCGCAATCGTCTCGATCGTGAACTGCTCCCTGCGGATGCGCCCGCAGTCGTAGAGACAGCGTGCAAAGCAGCGGATGCCGTTCCCGCACATCTCGGGTTCCGTCCCGTCCGGATTGAATTCGCGCATGCGGATATCTGCCGTCTCCGACGGGCAGACGATCATCAACCCGTCCGCGCCGACGCCGAAGTGGCGGTCGCACATCCGCACGGCAAGTGCCGCAAAGTCCACGGGCTCCCGGTCAAGGAAATCCACAATCACGAAATCATTGCCGCAGCCCTGCCACTTTGTAAATTCCATAGGTCTCCTTATCGTCGTGTGAATCTTTGTGTATTGTACTATGAAATCTCCTCGTGCGCAAGGCGTACGCCTTGCCTATTGTGTCCCGCATGTGTATAATTTTCTTCGACAGAACGAACGAAAGAAGATGATACCATGAGCCTTGACGGCTTCTCCATGTCCGCCCTCGCGCATGAACTCGCAGATGCCCTCACGGGCGGGCGCATCGATAAGATCAATCAGCCGAACAAACAGTCCGTCATTCTCTCCGTCCGCCAGCCGGGCAAAAATTTTCTTCTCTATATCAACACGAACGCGAGCAATCCGTCGGCCCATCTCATTGAGGCCGCGCCCGAGAACCCCGCTGAGCCGCCGACCTTCGTCATGCTGCTGCGCAAGCAGCTCGAAACAGGCCGCATCGCCGCCGTACGTCAAGAGAGGCGCGACCGCATCCTGCATCTCGACATCGACATCATCGCGGGCGGCGGTCGCATTGTCACACGCACGCTCACCCTTGAACTCATCGGCAAGTACAGCAATATCATCCTCCACGAAGGCGGCACCATCATCGAGGCGCTGCGCCGCATCGGCGAGAACTCGAGCCGCGTACGCACCGTGTTCAAAGGCATTCCCTACACACTACCGCCCGCGCAGGACAAATACGATCTCTTTGCAGCAGATGTTGATGATATTGCTGCACGCGTGCGAAACGCGGACGAAGCAAAGATTTTTCAAGCGCTGATCAGCGCTGTTTTGGGGTTCGGCCCCGTCTCGGCAAAGGAAGTCTGTTTCTTGGCAGGCCTCGCGCCAAACATTCCCGTTTCACAGCTTGATTCATCCGACTTTGATGCCCTTTCCGCAGCGCTCACCGAAGTGCGCGCGTGGATGGAGCAGCCGGCGCCCTCTCTGCGCCTCGATGCAAACGGCAAGGTCGCGGCGATGGCCGCATTCCCCCTCAGCAGGCTGCCGGGAACGACGGTCCTTTCCTATCCTACGGTCAGTGCTCTCATGATCGACGCGGATCGGCGCCTCGGCAGCTATGTCATCCCCGATCACGAGCGCTTTCGCCGTCTTGTGCGCACCGAGCTCCATCGTGCACGGGAAAAATACGACAAGCTCCGCACGGAGATCGCCGCGGCAGAGAATGCCGAAGAGCAGAAGATCTATGCCGACAATCTGATGACCTACCAATATAACTATCAAGATCACACAGATGATGCGATCACCGTCGCAAACATATACAGCGACACGGGCGAAATGCTCACAATCCCGCTCGATCGGCGCATCGGAATCATCCAGAATATGCAGGCATACTACAAGAAATACGATAAGCTGAAGCGCGCGAAGCACCTCCTCGCCGTCCAGCAGGAACACTGCACTGCGAACATCCGGCACCTCGAGAGCATCGAGGCATCACTGGACTCCTCCACGCGCCTTGCCGAGATCGCAGAGATACAGGACGAGCTGATCACGTTCGGCTATCTCCATGAAAAGCTGCCCAAGCGCAGCAAAGACCGCCGTGCACATCCCTTCTCCTTCACTGCGCCCGACGGTACTGTGATCCTGGTCGGCAAGAACAACGCACAGAATGATACGCTCACCTTTCGAACCGCCGCGCCGGCGGACATCTGGCTGCATGTGCGCGACATCCCCGGTTCGCATGTCATCCTGCGGACGAACGGCGGTGAGCCGAGCGAGCAGGCACTCTGCCTCGCGGCGCAGATCGCCGCGCGCGAGGACGGGCAATCCGGTCGCAGACAATAGCGGCAGATGTGCGTCTTGGATCTTGTCGCACATCGATTCGACAAGCCCCCTCAGGCGAGAAGAAGTCGTCATCCGGCTCTGCTGGAGGAGATGGGCAAGAATCTCAACCGCATCCCAGGGCGCAAGTGCCTTGCCGACCACGAGAGAAGTCACCCAGCCGAATAAGTCGGTTGCCTCAAGGAAGACGTGACTGTAGGCAAAGAGCCCAGGTCGGTGCTGCTGGAGCAGCTGGAACATCGCCGTCTGGTGAACAACATGATCCACCGCATCGGTGCGCGCGATGGCGCCCGCAAGCCCGCTAGGTCTCGAAACCTCCCCCTCTGTAGGCATCTGGCGGGCGATAGAATCGCGAAGACGCTGGGCGAGGTGATTTCCACGCAGTCCCATGCGCACGGCATGATGGATCCAAGTAGTGATCCTTGCCCGGCTGGGTCGTTCGAAATGAACGACAAGAACTTCAGTGCCGACGGTCGGACCAACCTCGTCCTCGCGTATCGAGCCGTCTTCGGCAAGGACGCGTAACTCGAGGTAGGAATGTCCAGTATCGGCAGAATCACCTTGTAGCCGCTTACGCACTCGTGTGCCGATCACCACTTCGCCTGGCCCGACTCGGTCACGGTGCGCAAGCGTGTATTGGAGTGCCTCGCGGAACCGCGTCGATGTAGGGCTAATGACCTTCTCGGGGTGTCGGATTGAGTCAAAAGCCAATCCGAGAGCAATCTTGCGGAGGTACGCGTCGAAGGCAGGCTCCTTGGCTGCGAAGACGATAAGATCGCGAAGGAGAGCGATATCGGCAGCGTCAAGAATCCCACTTGTGCAATCATCGGTCTTCCGTACCGCTTCGCGCAGATTACGGGAATACTCAGCCATGCGAATAAGGTCTTGAGAGTCGTTTCCATTGCTTATGCCGATGGCACCAGCACGCACTGCGTTGTCCCTTAAGAGCTGCACGGCCCTCGCATCGCGACCGATCTCGGCAACAAGATCGGGCTGAAGCTCATCGATTAGCTCCGCGGTGTGCTGGGAATCCATGACCTCATCGGTCATCGCGAGCATGGCATTGCGAACCTGATCTCCAGTCAGCAAGAACCCCGAGCCGTTGTTTGAGAGTAGCGGCGTATGCGGATCGGAGAGCATAATTCCGTGCCCCTCGATGAACCGGTCAAAGGCGTCACGAGCCCCGGCCATTCTCTGCGAGTGCGCGAGGAATGTGGTGGCCTTCTTCAACTCCTCGGCGGTTACCTCCGGGTGAGAATGCAAGACTTTCACGAACGACAGGATGGCAGAAGAGGCGACGTAGACGTTGAGCTGGCGGGGAGAATATTTTTTGTGCAGTTCCACGGATGTTCCGAGAACCTGGTCCAGGGTGCGCATAAACTTCGCGAGGTCTTCAGTTTGACCGCGCAGTGCGATGACATGCGCCGGCTCAGATACTGGCGGAGAGTCAGTCGGGTATCTGGGAATATAAGCATTGACGTCTACGGCTAACGGGACCTGGGAATGCTGGTTGGACGCACTGAGGAGGATTGGCGTAAAGGCATAAGCGAGCAAAGCACCATCACGCACGGTCAGGGATCCTCCAGCGACCGCAGCGGCCAGCATGCCGAGACTCTCACCCGCGTATGCGGAAAACTGAATCGCTCCGGCACCCCGATTCTGCTGCTGAAGGTCGCGGTAGATCGCCAGATTGTGGGTGATGAATGCGGCTCCAATATAGCCTTGACGCTCGACGGGATCCTCGGGCAGGCTCCTGGAGTCTATCGCCAGAGAACTCGGAGTGGGAACCTGCCCGAGGGCCTGAGCTGCTTCCCTGTAGACCTCGACTGCCGCGGAGGAAAACGCAGCTACCGTCTCCAGGCTCACGTCACGATACGCAGACCTGCTCCCCAGTCCAGGGAAAAATGCAATTGCAGTCAGACCGTCTGGCTCGACGGACGGCACCGTTCCCCGTGCGATGCGCGTGTCCGTCGTAGAGTGTGAGAACTGATCTTCTGCCAGGGAAACAGTGCTGTTGCTGTTCATGATCAACCCTTTTGATGGCGTTGTAGTACCGGAGCACGGAAGAGCCCCGGACGGCCGACAGTCGTGAATGGGGAGGTGTGTGTAGAACGACGTCGGGGCGCCCCATC
>ERZ772924.225-NODE-225-length-28025-cov-5.035467_pt1 | contig 28025 bp, 53 predicted proteins | sample MGYA00512116_ERZ772924 | MGnify/ENA primary metagenome ERZ772924 (study PRJEB29015, sample SAMEA2737920) | human oral metagenome | biome: human oral; feature: human-associated habitat; material: dental | place: China | collected 2134 ...
GAATGTGAATTTAAAATGAAATATGATGCTTTAGTAATGGTGAATAGCAAAAATGAAGAAGTGAAAAAACAAATAGAGGGAAGAAAAATTAAAAACAGAATCAAAAAATTTGCAAAAAAGGTTGGGTTATCGAAATGACAGTTAGAGAACAACTTGAGATAGAGATGGATAAGGAAGAAATTAAAGAAATGGAGGGAGAAAATGCTGACAGTGAAAAATCTGATAAAAATAATATTTCTGATAACAATGGCAGTGCTGATTCAGTTAGAAGTAATTAGAGAAAAAGGGCATTGGATTGCAGGTGGAAATTTGGCATTTCCAGTTTTACTTGCAATATTGCTTTGGTGGCCATCTTATTTTAAAAAATGGAAATAGGAAGGAGTGGGATTATGGAAATAGAAAATCTAAAGGAAACATTTCTTGAAACATTAAATGATTTGAATTTATCAATATCATTTTTAAGAGATAAAAAATTAGTGGGTTATGAGGTGGAATTGCTTGCTAATAGATGTAAAATTAGCCAAGTTGAAGTGCATTAGGTACTTGAGAGAGCAAAACAAGAAAATTGGAGCTGGAGGAAAAAATGATATGAATAAAAATTAGAAATAGAGGATAAAAAATATGAAAACAAAGGAAGAAATTGGAATTAAAATTACAAAGTTGAATGTAAAACTTTATAAGCACGTAAGAATTTCAGGATGGGATTCTGAAGCGGAAAAGATGAATGAAAAAGTAAAGATATTAAAATGGGTATTAGGAGGGAGTAAAAAGTGGAATTAAGAGAATTTAATAAAGTTTTTAGGGGTTTTATTGTTTATTATGGAATAAAAGGAATGACATCTGAAAAGATAGGTATCTATTATTTGGGATTAAGAGATTTAAGTATTGAACAATTGAGAGTGGCTTTTTCTAAAATGATAAAAAATAGAATAGAAAGGGAATTTCCAATGATAGCGGAAATAAGAAAAGTGGCATTGGAAGGAAATTAATTGTTGGAGGATAAAAAATGTATATAAATTTGAGTGGAAATTATTATATTAAAAGTCAACCAAGGTGTTTTGTGATTGGATGTAAACAGAAAAATAGTAAAGGTGAAGTACAATTTGTAGCAAAATGGTACTTTACGAGTCTTAGGAGTGCATTGAGAGCTTGGATTGATGAAAAGCTGATAATGAGTAAGGCTAAAAGTTTTCAAGGGCTTAAAAACGATATATGGGCCTTGAATGATGAAATGGAAATAATAATTGAGAAAATTAATAAAGGTATTTCTGATGATAAAAATAGATTTGATGAAACGGTGGAAATATTGAGCGAATTTGAAGAAGAGGAAGAAATTGAATAAAAAAATGCCAGTGGAAAAACACTGACATAAAAGATCTAAAAAACACTTTCGTATTTTCAATATTATTATATCACAAGTGAGAGAAAATGAAAAGAGAAAAAAATTTAATTTTAGAATATGGAGTGGGATCAGTAACATATACGGGTATAAGAAATTTTGAAATTCAATATCCGTATATTGTTATTGACGGAGAAAATGTTAGTTTGGTAGGCGTGAAGTTTGTGAAATATAAGAATTTTATTGCTTGGAGAAATAGGAAAAATAAAATAAGGTAACTTGTTTATCGAAGGAGAGAAATATGGCTAAGTTTAGACAGATACAGACGGATTTTTGGAGCAATCCCTATGTTCAGGAAGAAATGACTCCCGAAGATAAGTTTTTTTATTTATACTTAATGACAAATGAAAAATCGACACAGATAGGTATATATAAAATAACGAAAAAGCAAATAGCATTTGATATGGGATATTCAATTGAATCAGTGGGAAATTTATTGAAAAGATTTATGGAGCAGCATAAATTGATTAAATATGATTCTGAAACACGGGAAATAATATTGCTTGAATGGGCAAAAACAAATCTTAATAAAGGCGGGAAACCTTTTGAGGATCTAATTTTAAGTGAACTGAAAGAAGTTAAACAAAAAGAATTTATAGAAATTATTTATCGTCAGTGTGAAAAAAAGGAAATAAAAAAAATAATAGAAAAATATATTGATAAGCCAAAAATGATTGAGGAAAATTTGACATTAGGAAATAAAAAAAATTCTGATAATTTAGATGATGACAAAATAATTGAAGCAGAAATAATAGAGAAAAATATAGAAAATATTAATGAAAGTCCTAAAAACGTCACTTTTGACGATACGTCGAACGACACGTATAACGATAAGGGGACAATAAATAAGAATAAGAATAATAAATATAATAATAATTATATTAATAATAGTTATTATAATAATACAAGTGTCCAAAAAGAAAAAATTAATTTTTCTTTTGTGTGTGAGGAAATAAAAAATAAATGGATAGAAATTGCAAATACATTTGGACTATCTGGAACACGACTAAAAATAAATGAGAAACGTAAAAAATCAATAAAAACATTGCTTAAAGAATATACTATTGAGGAAATTTTTCAGGCAATGGACAAAGTTCATGTTTCTAAATTTTTACAGGGAGAAAATAAAAATAGTTGGCAAATAACATTTGACTGGTTTATTAATAAAGCAAATATATTAAAAGTACTGGAAGGAAATTATGATGATAAAGTTAATACTGATTCTAGTCCTAAAAATACAAAAGAAAATTATCAAAAATCTAATAATCGATTTACAGGAGTTACAGATGAAAGTATTGAAGATCTGATAGGAGGATTTACACAATGATGACAAGGGATGAATTTAATAAAGTTTTTAATTTATTATGTACAAATTATCCGAATACAAAAAATCCAAATGAGTTAGGAAGTCTTTATTTTTTAGTATTAGGAAATGAATTAACTGCTAAGGAATTTATGAATGCTGTACTTAAAATCATAAAAACAAGCAAGGAAAAATTTATGCCACAGGTTGCTGAAATACTTGAACATGCGAAAAATAGGAATGTAGAAAATCAAGTGATATTAGCTAAGAAGATGTTAATTGAGACTATCCATAAATGTGGAAAAAGTGGGATGATAAATTTTGAGGATAAGGGAATACATGCTGTAATTGATTTTATCGGTTGGAAAAGATTATGTTCGATGAAGGATGATGAATTTGATAACTTTTTGAAATGGGAATTCGATGGAATATACAAAGAATTTATGAAAAATCCTTATGAAACAAGTGATTATTACACTGGAAACTATAAAATTATCGGACAGAAAAATCCAACAAGAATTACTTACGAGAGCATAGGAGTAAAGAATACTCAAAATTTAGAATTTATACCGTTGGAATATAAAAATACTCCGCAGATTGAAAATAAAGTTGATCTGTCGGAATTGAAAAATAAAATGTTGATAGGAGTGTAAAAATGATAATAAATAATTTAACTACAGAAGATATTAAATTTTTAAAAGAATTAAAACACGAATTGAATACACAAAGCAGTAGAATGACTGCTAATCCTAGAATGTATCAAGTTAGGCACGAAAAATTTGAAGCAGATGTAAATGAAGAAGGAAATTATTTCCAAGCAGAATATGAAGGAGAGGTACTAGGAATTTTTGATTGGACTCAAGAAGGTGTAGAAGAATTAAAGTCTATTTTAAGAGAAAGTGCGGATGATGATATTGGAACATTAGAGGAAATTGGGAATATTTCTTTGGAAGATTTAGAAAATAGAAATATTGGACTTCGTTGTGTAAATGGAGATTTTAGATATGTTTACAGTAATGCCTTTTTGACAGAAAAAGCCTGCAAAAGACACATAGAACAAAACAGACATCATTATAGAAAACCAGTCGATTATTTGAGTTACGCTTTTAGAAATCCCGAAATGGAAACATTGCTGGGAATATTATCAAAAATTGAAATTAAGGAAGAATCGTAATGTTAAGAACACAAATTGAGAATAAGAAAATAAAAATATTTTATCCAATGAAAAAGATTGTTCCAGGAGTAAAGGAAGATCTGGAAAAAATATTAAATAATTATTCAGTAGAAATTGTTCCAATTAAAGCGATGACATTACAGCAGATGAGAATGATATATGCTTTGATAAATCAATTTTCTGAACATCTTGCAGGTGGTAGCAGCGAATATGGATATATGAAAGACATATTGAAAATATTTTTTGCAGAAAAATATGAAATTCCCAATTTTTCGTTAAGTCCTGATTCGATTGATACGTTAGATATTGATACAGCAAATAGATTTATTGAATATCTGATTGAGTTGGGTCTTGATTATAATGTTCCGATTGTGATTAAAGAAAAAAATGGGAGAAAAAGATTTGCAGCACAGATATATCCAGATGCAGAGAAGTATGTTTATATTTGTTTGAAAAAGAGAATATGTGCAGTATGTAATAAATCACATGATTTTGAAAATGGAGAATCAATTGATTTGGAACATTGGGATACTGTAGCAAGTACAGCGGGAGGATATAAATATGATGATGGATTGAAAGGAAGATTTATATCTCTTTGTAGAAAACATCATATTGAAAAACATTTTATGGGACAGGAAGGTTTTAAAAATAAATATTATGTGGAAGGAATATATCTTAAAAAGAAACAGGTTATAGAATTAAAAAATATTTACACTGGGCATTTTAAAGCATTTGATGATAAAAAATAGAGAAAAAAGGCTTTGTAGAAAAATTGTTAAAATTCGCAATCAAGTACAAGAGGAGAATGTTTAAATGAACGAAAAATTATTAAAGGAATTACGAAACTTGAAGGGCATTGAATTAATTGATATAGCAAAAAGAGCTAAATACACTTTTGATAAATATTACAAAATTCAATCGTATTGGATAGACGGAAAGAAAAAAGTGCTGCAATTAGAGTTGAAAAATAAACAAAAAGCTGAAATAAAATTTAGAAAAATAAAAAATAAAAATGAAATTAGAGTAATAGATTACATTATAAAGGAACATTAATATGAAAATTAAGCTATATTGTTTAAAAATAAATGAAAATGAAATAAAAACAACAGAATACAAGGAGCTGGGAAAATTTGTAAGGAGAAACAGGAAAGATATAAAAGAAATTTTATGTTTTAGTTGGGAAATTCCAAAAAATAAATTGGAAAGGACCTTAGAGTATTCTGTTGAAGAATTGCATAAATTGAAAAAGAAAGGGATAGGAAATACAAAAGAAAATAGCTAGCCCAGGAATGGAGCAACAATTATTATTTGAGAAAAAAAATGTGATAATGGAATATGAGGAATTTAAAAAACAAGTATTGAATTTTTTTAGAAATATAAAAAAAGATTTTGGAAAGAGATGTAAAGATGAATAGGAATATTTATTTGATAATTCAAAAAAGAAAGGAATATAGATTATGAATATAGCGATACTATTGGGAAGAATGGTAAGGAATCCAGAATTAAAATATACATCAAGTGGAAAGGCATATGCCAGCTTCACATTAGCTGTACAGAAAAATAAGAATGAAGCGGAATTTATTGACTGTACAGCATGGGAAAAGACTGCTGAAACAATTGCTGAATATTTTAAAAAAGGTAGTAAAATTCTTGTGCAAGGGCGTTTGAGTGTAAGTGATTATGAGAAAAATGGTGAAAAACGGAGATTTACAAGAGTATTAGCAAATAGTTTTGAATTTGTTGAAAGTAAAAATACTGTAAATAATCAAAGTAACAAAAATGATTATGATGAAACAGAAGATGATGAGGATTTTCCCTTTTAAGTATAAGAAAAATTTAATACATAATATAAAATTTTTAGAAGAAAATACAGACTGGTTTTCAAAAAAAATGTTGTTATTAAAACTGAAAACAGAATTGGTTTTGGGAAAACTTAAAAATGAAAAATGGATTGATGAAATAATAGAAACTATAGAAAATATATAGGAGGAGAAATGGAACAATGGGAAAAATTAGTTAAGCTTGTAAAAGAGTTTTATATAACATTTGGACAACAGGAATTTTTGGAAAAAGAAATGACTAATGAAAGAATGGAATTAAGAAAAAAGTTGTTTGATGAAGAATTTAAAGAATATGAAGTGGCAGAAAAAAATAAGGACAGAGTAGAAATGTTAGATGCTGTTTGTGATATGTATTATATTCACATCGGGACACTACTTGAGAAAAATAAGGGTGATATAGAAAAGATTGCAAATAAAATATTTTTTTTGGGAGATAAAGAAACGGAGTATCTTTTTAAATTAGAAGTAAAAAATGGATTTGATGTAATTTTACCTGAAGCATTTGAAGAAGTTCATAAAAGCAATATGAGTAAACTTGGTAAAAATGGGAAACCAATATTTCGTGAAGATGGTAAGATAATAAAAGGGCCTGATTATTTTAGACCAAATTTGAAACAGTTTATTACAAAATAAAATTTGAAAGGAAATATAAAAATGAGTAAAGAATTAAAAGCCGCAGAAGAAATGATAGAAATTATAAATTCTTTAGTAAAAAAAGGATATAGTGATGATGATATCAGGAGGTATTATAGAATGATGGGAGAATTGTGTGCTGGAGTTGGTGCAGTAAATGATACAAGTAAAGATAGTCAAAAAACGATTAATGAATTAATTGATATTGTTGAAACATTAAATAACAGAATAGAAAGTTTGGAAAATAGAATAAAAGTAAAAGTTTAATATTTGAATAATCAGGAGAAAAAGATGTTTAAAATATTATATTGTGAAGATGAATATAAATCAGTAATCACAAAAAATGTGGAAGAAGTACAAAGACTTATTACACAAACTGATATTAGACAAAGGTTGAATCCAAATAGACAAATGAATGTGTATAAAGTGAATTTTGATAGTAACAATTTGACAAATGATGAAGTTATAAATTTATTTGAGATTAGTAATTCAAAAAGAAGGGATAAACTTTTTGTAAAATTATATTAGGATTTTTGAAAACAAAATAAAGGCAAGAGAAAGGAAACGAATGAATGATGTAACTTTGGAAGAAATCAAAGAAATTAAATATTTAAGAGAAGTCGAAAAGCTGGAATTAAAGGAAATAGCTGAAATTACTGGAAAAAATTTTAGAAGAATAGGCTATATAGCCAATAAATACAGTGATTATAGATATAAAAAAGAATTTTCAGAAATAGAAAAACAAAAAATAATCAAAATGTTTGAGTCAGGATACACAAAAAAACAGATAGCTGGAACTCTTGGAAGGACATTCTATAGTATATCTAACTTTCTTACTAGATATTATAAAACTACAAATTCGTACAGTCTTGTGAGAAAAAATAATTTTAAAATTTGGACCTCTGAAGAAGAAAAATATATTTTAGAAAATTATAAAGAGAAAACAGCCAGGGAACTAGCAAAGGATTTGGATAGAACAGTTTTAGGAGTGAGAACTAGAATAATTAAAATGAGAAGAGAGAAAAGGCTACAGACATCAAAGAAGATAGGAGGATACAGTAAAAAATTTGTGAAGCGTCTATATGTTCAATAAAGTTCAGTCACAGAAAGTCGTTTTTATTAGAAAAAAAGATTAGGAGGATAAAATGAGCAAATATAAATTATGGTTCAGTATAGGTAGCGGATTGGGTAAAGAAAGCGATGAAGTTGATTTAGTAGATGATTTAGGTTATACAGAGAAACAGGCAGAAGAAATAATAAAAGATGAAAACAAACAGCGTAAGTTGTTTGAAGAATGGAGAGATGAGAATATAGACCAAAGTTTCGGAGTTGTAAAAGAAAATTAGGAGGAAAGTATGAAAAACAAGGATAGAATGCAATTTAATTTAAAAAACTGGAGAAAATTGAATTGGAGTTTATGGAATAAGGAAGATGAAAATAAAGCGAGTTTTGAAAGAATATTAAATAAAGACAAGTATAAAAAGAAATAGGAAGGGAATTAGTATGAGAAAAATAGTATCAGCAATAATAACAATATTATATTTAGCAATTATTTTGGGAAGTTTAGGATTATTAGTGTATAAAACAATAAGTGATATTTCAAGTGTAAAAACATTATTAGAGTTTGCGAAATTAATGTTAATAGATTTTATATTATATATTTTTTGGGGAGTAGGGGTTCAAATTTTAACTTTTATTTTTGGATTGTTTAAAATTGAGGAGGATAAATGGTAAGAAAAATAATGGGAACAATATTTTGTTTATTAAAATTAGCAAAAACAATATTATCTGTTCGTTAGGAGCGGGAATAGGTAATGAAATTTATAAAATATGGAAAGCGGAGGAATAGGAATGAAAAAATTACTATTAATTGTGATGATTTTAGGAGCATTAGTTACAAGCTGTGATGAAGAAAATTTTGGGAATGATACAAAAAATGATAAAGAGAATACTTTGAAAATAGGCAATAAATTGGCAGGCAATCAAGAAACCCCTAGTGATATTGATTATAGTTTAGAAAGATATAATTTGATAAAAAGGGCCTACTGGGTAAATGGACAGCGTGAAAAAGCATTGAATTTACCAAGTGCTGTGAAACGTCCATTAGGATATATAACATTGTTTACAGAAAACGGTGGAATAGTTGGAAGTTTTGTAGTTGATGGAAAAGTATCAAGTTTAAATAGTTTTTTAACTCCGGATAGTGAATTATACGAATGTAATCCTTCAAGTAGTTATAGCTGTAAAAATAATTGGATTCCTGATGTAGATGGAAGTTATGGAGAAAATGATAACGGGATATTTTTCTTTACTCCAGATGGGAAATATATTGAGTGGACAGGAATATACGTGTATACAGATATTCCAATGAAAGTGGAAAATACAGTTGTTAAATTTGAAAAATAAAGGGGAATGAAATGAAAAAAATATTTATATTAATTATTTGTGGGCTATCTATGACAGCCTGCAATCCTTTTTTAGGGATAAATAGTTGGTTTAATAAAATAGACTATGAATTAGAAAAACAGAATGACAGACAAAGATATGACAGATTGAAAAAAGTGGAAGATACTGCAAGAGCAATGGTAAGCAGTTATGAAAGTGATAAACAAATTTATTTGTCTATGAAAGATGATAATAAGGAAATAGCCTTACAAGCAAAGATAAGAGCAAATAATACAGCGATTCAATATAATCAGTTTATTTTGAAAAATAGTTATCTATGGAAAAATAATATACCACAAGATATAAAAAATGAACTTGAAATAATCAATTAGGGATAAGGAGTTAATATGAAATACATAGAATTATTTGGAAGAAAAATAAAAGAGTTGTCTGAAATTTTGAAAGACGAACCGATTAGTGATTTGGAAATAAAAGAGGAAAGTGATCTGTATGGGATAGATCGATTAAAAATTTCATTTAAAATTGATGATAGTGACACCTTCACTCTATATATACGGTTATCTAATTTTGTTGGAGCAAATGGGATAGAGTTTTTATCGGAAGAAGAAATTGTAAGAGAATTTGAAGAAAAGTATAGTTATTTAAAGGGATATTTACTTGGTGAAACTATAAAAGAAAGAAAAATAAATGGTTATTCAAATGAAATAAAATCCCATATTAGGGTTGTTAAAAAAATGCATGAAATTTATCGTGTTTATTTTGAGAAAGTAAGAATAAAGGAATTTACTACAGCTTATGAAACAGTTGAATTTTATTTGAAACAAATGGAAAAGCAAATAAGAAAAATGTGTGAAGCATATCAGGAAAATAAAAATATAGAAAACTTTTTAGATAATTTAGAAGTGTTGGTTAGATTGACGATAGAAGAAATGGGTGCATATTGTTTACGGTTATCAACTTGTGGACGTAAAAATTATGATTGTGCTGATAATATGATTAGAGATTGTTTGAAAGGTATAAAAAAATGTGTAGAGGAAATAAGAAAAAGAATTTAAAATGTTGGGGGATAAATGTTATATTCAGGAATTAGATATATTTTAAAATGTATAGCAAGAATATTTGTGCTCATAGCCTTGCTTATATACAATGATGATGATTTAATGAAGTTTGATGAAGAGGATTAGATATGTTAAATATAATAATGAGAGTTATAAATGCACTTCTTACTGTAATATTTGTTTTAATATTAGTGTGGTTTGTTTATAACCTAGTAATAAGATTTAAAAAGAATATAGTAGTATTTAAATTTAGAATAACAAGCATAAGAGGATTTTTAATTAGTATGTCTATAAATTTGTTTGTAATTTATTGTTTGATTCGTATTATAAGCTTTTTTGCGATTAGAGTGTAAAAACGATACAATAGATATAAATAAGAAACAAGAAGGGAAAAACCGTGGGAAAAATTAATTTAGATTATTTGATTTATAAAGAGTTTAAGGAATTAATCAAAAATTTTATGGGAAATAGAAAATTTGAAATTAGTTATGGAATTGAAGATGAAATAATACTAAAAAATTTTGTAATTTATGTTGAATATAAAAATAAAATATTTAAACTATCAGCACAAAAATCATTTTCTGGTGACAGCGGATGGGATTATAAAGAAACAGATACGAATGAATTAATAAAAAAATTGGAAGATGAATTTGAAAAATTTAAAGAAAAAGTTTTAAAATTTGATGAAATAAATGAAATGAACTTCGATGAGTTGAAAGAGAAATATTTTGAAGAAATGGGATTGAAAAAAACAGGGAAATAAGGTATAATTAGGAGGTAATGTGAACACAAAAAAAGAACTTGCACAAGATGATATTAATGAGCTTTTAAAGGATAAAGAAGTTTTGTATTTGTTAAAAGATTTAAAAACAGCTAAAACCTTTGAAGACAATATCAAAATTACTATATATATAAAAAAAGGTAAAGTAAAAGACAGGCAATACACAACAACAAAATATTATAGGGGCAAATAAACCTAAGCTGAGTGAGCCACTGAATAGATAGATTAGAAATAGTCTATTTGTTTAGTGGCTCTTTTTTTGTCAAAAAATAAAAAAGGATTTAAGAATATGATAATCATATTGATTATATTTTATTACTTAGTAATACCAGCTGTATTAATAATTATTACAAGTTTAATCAAAAGATGGTTGCGAAAATATATAGAGAAAAGAATTGACGAGGGCCTTACTCTTTTGGAAAAACTTGAGGATATAAATGATGAACTGGATACAAAGATAAATAATGTGAAGATTAAGATATATGATATGTATCTTGATAGATGTAAAGAGAGTTTGAGAAAGAAAAGGAAAATGGAAAGAGAGTACAGGAAATTGACACAAAAAGTAAAGGAAAAAATGAAATAAAAAAAAGGTACTTTTGGGAGATTTTTTTAGGTCGTGGGTCTGGCGAGTCCCAGAAAACATCCGTATATGAATTTTTTTTAAGTTCATTTCCGTTCCGAAGGAGGTGTTATGTTAATAAAAGAAAATCAAATAATAAAAGCTACAGAATTGGCTAAATTACTGGGAATAACAGACAGACACCTTCGGAATTTGGCTAATGAAGGGATAATCAAAAAAACGGAAAAAGGTAAGTATTTATTTTTTGAGAGCATTCAAGGATATATTGAGTATATAGAGTCTAAAAATGATGCAGATGTAGATTTAAAAGATGAAAAAATTAGGGAAGAAATAAAAAAAATAAAAAAAGATACAGAATTAAAAGATTTGAAAATCAAAGAATTGAAGAATCAATTGCATCCAGCAAGCATAATCGAGAAAGTGATGACGGATAGTCTTATGAACTTAAAAGGAAGGTTGCTTTCTTTGTCTAATCGACTAGCTCCACAATTAATTGCACTCGATAATTTGGGGGAAATTCAAGAGGTGATTCAAGATTCAATATTAGAAGCATTAGAAGAACTTAGTGAATATAATCCAGAGTTATTTAAAAATAAAAATTTTATTGAAGATGATGACGAAGAGGAAGGTGTGGAAAAAGTTGAAAAACGGAAACGTGGTAGACCTAAAAAAGGCAAATGATTTATTTAAAAAAATATTTTCTGTTTTAAAGCCTCCACCTAAACTAACAATAGACATGTGGGCAGATAGGTATAGAGTGTTGTCAACCAAAAGTTCAGCTGAACCTGGTAAATGGAGAACTGACCGTGTTCCTTTTCAAAGAGAAGTTATGAGAGCTATATCAAGTAAAAAAACAGAAAAAGTAGTAATGATGTATGGCGCTCAATTGTCAAAAACAGAACTTCTTATGAATACATTTGGGTACTACGCCGATTACGAACCATCTCCTATAATGTTCATGATGCCGACAAAAGATATGGCACAAGACTTTTCAACCACAAGACTTAACGACATGATTCAGTCAACGCCACAATTGAAAAATAAAATTATTGAGAACGAAAATTCGAGAGACACAAAAAGACAAAAGGAATTTCCAGGTGGATACATTGTATTAATCGGAAGTAACTCAGCAGCAGAATTAGCGAGTAGGCCAATTAGAGTTTTGCTTGCTGATGAGATAGATAGATTCCCATCTAATGTAAAAGATGAAGGAGATACATTGAATTTAGCAATTGAGAGAACTAAAACTTGGACATTGAATAGAAAAATTGTTTTAACAAGTACTCCTACAATTAAAGGGGAGAGCAGAATCGAAAGAGAATACGAAAACAGCACGCAGGAAGAATATTATATACCTTGTCCGAAATGCGGAACAATGCAGAGATTGGAATGGAGAAATATAATTTTTGAAAGTGTAGGGCATAAATGTTCGGATTGTTTGGAAGTTTCAAATGAATATGAATGGAAAAAAAATATGAAATATGGCGAATGGATAGCTGGAAACAATGGAGTTGACAGCGAATTGGTCAGAGGGTTTCATATTAGCGAATTATACAGCCCTTTTTCAACTTGGAAAAGCATTATTAAGAAGTTTAAGGAATCAACAGGAGATGTTCAGATGATGAAAGTGTTTACTAACACTGCACTTGGAGAAACTTGGGAAGACAGGATAGAGAGAATAAATTTTGCGGACTTGGAATCAAGAAAAGAACATTATGGATGTGAAATTCCTGATAAAGTTTCAGTTCTTACTGCTGGAGTTGACGTGCAAGACGACAGGTTAGAAGTGGAAGTTGTTGGGTGGGGTGTTGGAGAAGAAAGCTGGGGAATTTATTACAAGGTATTTATGGGTAGTCCTGCTGAAAATTATGTCTGGGAACAGCTTGATAGATTTTTGGATACTGAATTTTCTTATAAAAATGGAGAAAAAATAAAAATAATATGTACTTGTATCGATACAGGTGGTCATTTTACACAGGAAGTTTACCAATATGTAAAACCACGTGAAATAAAACGGATTTTTGGAATCAAAGGACAAGGTGGAGACGGAAAATCATTTATATCTAAACCTACTAAAACAAATAGAATGGGAATAAGTTTGTTTGTTTTGGGAGTTAATTCAGGGAAAGAAACTATTTTATCAAGATTAAAGATTGATTTACCTGGACCAAAATACATGCACTTTCCTGATAATGTCGAGCGTGGATATGACGAGGCATATTTTAAAGGAATTACTTCAGAAGTTAAGACAACCGTTTGGGAAAAAGGGAAGAAAAAAACTATGTGGAAAACAATAGGAACTAAACGGAATGAGCCACTTGATATTAGAAATTATGCTTATGCAGCATTATTAATAGCAAATCCAAATTTAGAAAGAAAATATACAACGGAGGCAATAAAGCAAACTAAGGCTGTTAAAAAAAGAAAAATATTGTCGAAAGGAATTTAGAAAATGGGAAAATCAAATTATTCAAGAGAATATATTCTGGAAATGATTGTTGAATATGGTAAAGCTGAACGAGCAGCTTTAACAGGAAAAAGCTATAAAATTGGGACAAGAGAACTCACTCGAATGGGGATAGATGAAATAAGAAAAGGGAGAGCTTATTGGGAAAATGAATTGCAAAAATTAAATAGTATTGGGAAAAGAAGAGTGAAAAGAGGAGTTCCTAGAAATCTTTAAGGTTAGAAAAGGAGGTGTGTTATGAATTTTATTGACAATTTAGTGGCAGTATTTAATCCACAAAAAGGAGTAGAAAGATTTAAAGCAAGAAGAAAACTGGAAATTTTAAATACTGGATATTCTAATCATGGAGCTTCGACCACTAAAAAAGCAATGATAGGTTGGCAAAGTGCTGGTGGTGGAGTGAAGAAGGACATTTATAAAAATCGTAAAAAGCTGATTGAGCGTTCGAGAGATTTGTACATGGGAACTTCTGTTGCTACTGGAGCATTAAAAACTATTAATACGAATGTTGTTGGGAGTGGATTAAAATTAAAGTCTGCTATTGATAATGAGACAATAGGTATTAGTGATGAAGAGGCAGAAACTATAGAAAGTTTGATAGAAAAAGAATTTGAGCTTTGGTCGAAAGATAAGATTGACAATTTAGGAACTATGAATTTTTACCAAGTTCAAGAACTTGTGTTTTTGACAGTACTACTGAATGGAGAGTGCTTTATAAAATTGAATTATTTTGAGACTCCAAAAAATCCATACAGTTTAAAATTAGAAATTTTAGAGCCTGACAGAATATACACTCCGAACAATATGGTTTCGGATAAAAGTGTGGTTGAAGGTGTAAAAATAGATAAAAATGGAAGAATAGAAGGTTATTATGTTTCATCTGAACATCCATTAGACGCAACCGGGGGAGTAAGTGAGAAACTTATAAAAGTTTATGGAAGTGAAAATCAAAAAAATATAATCCATTTGTTATTTGCTGAAAGACCTGAACAGGTAAGGGGTATTCCAATATTATCTCCAGTTATTGAGAATTTAAAACAACTTGGAAATTATACAGAAGCGGAATTAATGGCAGCAGTTATAAGCGGAATGTATGCGATTTTCATTGAAAGTGAGGCTGAAAATTCGAGTGGTGCTGATGTAGGTGAGCTTGAAGCAGTTGAAAATGATTTGCTGGTAGATTCGGAAGATGAAACTACTATAGAACTTGCACCAGGAATGATTATGGGGCTTAATCCAGGAGAAAAGGCAAAGGCTACTAATCCAGGAAGACCTAATGCACAATTTGATCCTTTTGTTACAAGTATTCTAAGGCAAATAGGAAGTGCTTTGGAAGTTCCGTATGAACTTTTGATAAAACATTTTACGGCTAGTTATTCAGCGAGTCGTGCAGCGCTTTTAGAAGCATGGAAAATGTTTAGGAAAAGGCGTGAATGGTTTGTAGAGAATTTTACCCAGCCTGTTTATGAGGAATGGCTTAATGAAGCGTATTTACTTGGAAGAGTAGAGCTAAAAAATTATGGAACTGATTTTCTTATAGATAAGGCTTGGTGCGGCTCTCAATGGAACGGACCATCTCAAGGGCAAATAGATCCGTTAAAAGAGGCTAATGCGGCAGTTATAAGAATCAATAATGGATTATCGACTAGGACGAGAGAAACAGCCGAACTTAATGGCGGAGATTTTGAGCAGAATGTAAGAATTTTGGCAAAGGAAAATAAATTATTAACAGAGAAAGGAGTGGTGTTGAATGCCGAAACAACTCAAATTTTGGAACGTGATGAAGAATGATGAGGAAAAATCAGCAGAACTGATACTTTATGGAAGTATTGGAAGCGATGAATATTGGGATGATATATCTGATAAGGCGTTTAAACAGGATATTGAAAATCTTGGGGATGTAGAAAACATAATTTTACATATAAATAGTCCAGGTGGGAGTGTATTTAGTGCTGTAGCAATAGCGAATACTCTTAAAAATCATAAAGCTAAAATAACAGCAAATATAGATGGATTGGCAGCAAGTGCGGCAACTATCATAACAAGTGCCTGTGATACTGTAAAAATGCCTAAAAATGCTTTATTTATGATTCACAATCCGATTACTTTTGCTTATGGGAATAATCAAGAAATGCAGAAAACTGTTGAAATGCTTGATAAGGTTAAAAACAGTATTATTGAAACATATTTGAGCAAAACAAAAGCAGACAAGAAAACTTTATCTGAATTAATGGATAATGAAACTTGGATGGACGCAGAAACAGCTAAGGAATATGGATTTATTGATGAAATTGTGGATGAAGAAGTAGGGAAAGAATTTGTAGAAAATAAATTAATTATAAATAACATGGCTTTTGATATTTCAAAATTTAAAAATTTTAGAAAAGCAAAAGATACAGTTATTGATAATAAAAAAAATACTAAGGAGGTAAAGATGACTTTAGAAGAGTTAAAAAACAAATTTCCAGAACTTTACAATCAAATCTTTAATGAAGGTAAGGAAGCTGGAATAACTAAAGAAAGGGAAAGAATGAGAGAAATTGATAACTTGGATGTATCAAATTATTCTGAACTTGTTGAAAATGCTAAATATAACGAGCCTGTAGAAGCTAGTGTGTTGGCAGTAAATATTTTGAATAAGCAGAAGGAAGAAAGAATTCAGAAATTACAAAATATTAAGAATGATAGTCAAAATAATTTTACACCGCCAGTTCCAAATAATGGTACAGCGGAAAATAATGAAGAGAAAAAATTTATGGGAGTAAACATTTCAAACATTTTTTCTAAAATGAATAAAAAAACAGAGGAGGGCAAATAATGGATTTTGTAACAAAAGGCAACGAATATGCCAGTGAACAGTTTCTAAGTGGTACAGGGCATAAATATATGGAATTTGAAGTGCCGCAAGGTAAGAATGTAAAAAGAGGAGACGCTGTAAATGCAGGTGCTGAACTTTCAGATGGGACGGATTTGTTTGGAATAGTTATGGAAGATGCGGATGGAACAACCGCAAAAACTAAAACAACTGTAGCTATTTCAGGAGAATTTATATTTGAAGGGCTGAAAGTGAAAGCAGGTACACAAAAAGCAGGATTTACAAAGGCGGCTAGAGATAAAGGGATTGTGATAAAAGGATTAGGAGGTAAGGAATAATGCCAGCAGTAATAGAATTTATTGGGTTGTATGACCAGAATGTGATTAGACCGAAATCATTTATAAAAGACAGTTATTTTAAAAATAGGAAAACATCAGAAAATCAAAAAATGGAAATAGAATTTAGAAAAGGAAGACAGCTTGTAGCTCCTTATGTATCTGAATTTATTCCAGGAACAGAAATGGTAAAAAACACTTATGAAAGTAAATTTTTTCAAGCTCCAAAAGTAGCACCAAAAAGAACTTTTTCAGCTTTCGAGCTATTTTTTAATAAAACGGCAGGGGAAACTATATATGGCGGAAAAAGTCCTGAAGAAAGAAAAGCGGACTTGCTTGCTGAATCGTTTGCGGAATTTGAGGAACAAATTACAAGAAGAGAAGAAATAATGTGTACTGAAGCATTGTTTAACGGAAAAGTGGTTGTAAAAGGTGAAGGAATAGAAGGGGAAATCAATTTTGGAACAGTTGAAGAAATTACACCAGCTGTTTTGTGGACACAGCCTAATGCGGATATAATTGGAGATTTACAGGCGGCTATAACAAAAATCGGGGAAACTACAGGATTAAGACCTGAAATGATTTTAATGGATCCTGTGGCTGCAAAATTATTTGTGGAAAATGAAAAAATTCAGAAATTACTGGATATTAGAAATTATCACGCAGGAGAAATCAATCCTAGAGAAATTGCAGGTGGAGCAATCTACATAGGGACTTTAGCACCGTTTGGACTTCCAATTTATTCTTACCAGTCGCAACATTCTGTATTAAATGCTGACGGTAAAACTTATACAACAAAAAATATTATTCCAGAAGGTAAAGTCTTGTTAGCACCTAGCAACAATACAATTGTCTATGGACCAGCAGCGGATGTAAAGCAAGGAATTATTGTGGCAGAGCGTTCGGTATTTACTGATGAAGATTCAAAATCAAATACAGTGGAAATTAGAACAGAATCAAGACCACTTCCAGTAGTTTATGACATAGAAGCTATAAAAATATTGAAAGTTAAATAGGAGGTTGTGATGAAGTATAGAGCATTAAAGCCTTTGATTTATAGTGGCGTTAGTTATGAAGCAGGGGCAGAAGTGGATATTTTGGAAAAATCAGTTGTAAAAAGCTGTCTTGAAAGAGAATTGATTGAAGAAATAAAGGATACTGCTGAAAAAGTAGTATCTAAAACTTCAATTGATGAAGATACTGAAGATACAGAAAAAGATGATAAAGGAGATAAAAAGAATAAAAATAAATAGGTGATAATCTATGAATTTTAAAGAAATGGTTGCTAATGATATTGGAAATATATTTTTGAATATTGATGAATTTGGTACAACACATACTTTTAATGGACGCGAAATTAAATGTGTGATTGATGAGGAAAAATTTCAGAATAAACAGAAAAATGGACTTATTACACAGGAAGAGGGAACTTTTCAGGAAGGATTTACAGTCTTTGTTGGAGAAAAGGATTTAAGAATTAAGCCGCATCCAGGGGAAATGATGACATTGGATGGAGAAACTTATGAAGTTATGCTAAGTAAATTTGATATGGGAATACACGAAATAGATTTGGTGAAATATGAGGAGGTCTAAATGTTTGATGTAAAATTAGATCCGCATCAACTGGAAAAAGTAGAAAGTGCATTGAGTCAATTTCCTGATAAATTTCCAAAAGCTGTGGCATTTGCAGTAAATCGTTCTCTTGCAATGACGAAAACGGAGCAAATGAGAAGAACTACTGCAATGTATACTGTTGCAAGAGGAAAATTGGCAGAATCAATAAACGTATTTAATGCCAGTCCAGGAAACTTAGTTGGAAAAATAAATTCAAAAGGGGGAATGATTGGGTTAGATCATTTCAAATTAAATCCAAAAACAAGAAGAAAAACAATGGTTTCAGCAGTAGTCAAAAAAGGAGAAGGTGGAGATTTACCAAACGCCTTTATCGCTTATTCTGATGGAAGATTAGGGGCATTTACAAGAGAAACAGGAAAATCTTTGCCAATAAAACGTAGAATGGGACCATCTGCCCCTCAAATGCTTGGAGAATTAAGTATCCTTGATTATTTACAGGGATTTATGGAAGAGAAATTTAATATAAGAATAGATCACGAACTTGGAAGGATATTGGAATAATGATTCATACAGAAAAGAAGATTTATGAGTTTCTTAAAAAAATAATGGAAGAAAAAGGATTTAATGTTTATAGAGGTTTCTTACCTTCAAATAGCTTTGAAGATAGAGAAAACGGAAAAAAGACAAACGATTATTTTCCATTTGTAATTTTAAGGGCATTGGAGTTTAGACAGGATAGAGCTGGAGTTGGATATTATAACGCTTTTTCTGATTTTGAAATTTGGGTTGGGACAAAAGAGGAAAAAGAAGAAGATTATCTAAAAAATTTAGAAATGGCTAGATACATAGCTGGAAAACTTCTTGAAGAAACAACAAGGGTTAAAAATAATATTGGGAATGCAGAGTTTGTATTGGAACAGAATAAAGAAATCAAGGTTGCTTTTTATAGCGATCAGGCTAATCCATATTTTTATTCTAGGATAAAATTTACAGCTTATGCAGAGCCTATTGTGTCGGAATATACAAATTTATAGGAGGAAAAATGGAAACAGAAACAAGATATGTTTATATAGGCAAGAATATTGATTTGCCTGATGCGAGACTTAACAAGAGCGGGATATATTTTGGAGAAAAGATAGAGGAAATAAGAAAAAAATATCCTTTGCTTGAAAAATTGCTTATTAAAGCAGATGATTTACCTTTTGCAGAAAAGAATGAAATCTTGCTTGAGCAACTAACAGATGAACTTTTAGAAAGCGTGAAAGGAGAAAATGATGGCGTATAAACACGGAACGTATCAAACGGAAGCGTCAAGCGACATAAATTTGCCTGTTACACTTGATTATGGGCATTTTATCGTAGGAATGGCACCAATTCATCAAGTTAAAAAAGAAAAAAGGAAAACTAATGAAGTTGTGAGAATTGGAACGCTAAGAGAAGCTATTGAATACTTTGGAGATACCTATGATTTAGACTTCAGTATCTCTCAGGCAGTAAAAGTATTTTTTGAGCTTTATGCAGTAGCACCTTTATTTGTTGTAAATATTTTGGATTTGGATAAACATAAGTCTGATAACAAAAAAACAGCACAAGGACTGGAAATAAAAAATGGGAAAGTTCTTGTTAAAAATCACAAAATAATAACAGATACCCTTGTTGTGAAAGATAATTCAACAAGTTCTGAAATATCGGATGCAAGATATTTATGGACAGATGAGGGACTGGAAATTTATGCAACAGCACCAAATAATAATAAAATTGACATCGAATATCATGAAGTGGATTTAACAAAAGTAAAAAAAGAGGAAGCGATTGGGGGATATAACATTAACACAATGCAGAGAACTGGGCTTGATTTGGTTGATGAAGTGTATTTAAAATTTTCGGAACTTCCAGCGTTTCTTGATGTTCCGGATTTTTCAAACGACAGTGCAGTAGCAGCTGTAATGGCGACAAAAGCTAAAAATATAAATTCAGGAATGTTTGAGGCACTAGCCTTGATAAATGCACCTGCGGACAAAAGATATGATGAAATTGTATCTTGGAAAGACAGTAAAAATATATTGTCAGAAGATCAGATAATTTTATACGGTTACCCAAAACTATCAGGAAATATTTATTTCCATTCTATTCACTATGGAGCATTATCATTAAAAGTGGATTCAGAAAATGACAACATTCCATCACAAGCACCTTCAAATCATGCTTATAAAATAGATGCCTTAGCATATAAAAATTCAAGTGGAAATTTTGAAGAAATAATGCTGGATAAGGAACAACAAGCGAACTTTTTGAATAAAAACGGAGCTGTAACGGCAATAAACTTTAAAGGTTGGCGTTGCTGGGGAACAGAAACAGCCAAGAATCCTCTAGCAACAGATCCCAAAGACAAGTTTGGCTATACTCGTAGAATGTTCAAGTATATAGGGAACGAATTAGTAATTAGTTATTTCAATAGCATAGATAAGAGATTCACGCTTAAATTGGCTGAAACTATTACAAAGTCTATGAATATAAGATTGAATGGACTTGTTGCAGCTAATCATTTCCTTGCTGCAGAGGCTGTATTATCAGAAGAAGATAATAATTTAACAAATGTAATAAATGGAGATGTTACTTGGATTATAAAACTTGGAATTGCTCCAGGATTAAAATCCATGACATTTAAGAAAAAATACGATGTGGATGCTTTACAGACATTTGCAAATAATTTAGGAAGTTAGGAGGTTAAAAAATGGGAAAAGCAAATATACCAGTAGCGTTAAACGATGTTGAAATATTTATTAATGGTCAAAATAATCTGGTAGGAATTGGTGAAGTGGAGCTGCCTAATTTGGAAACAGCAACTGTAAGTTTAAATCAAATTGGAATGGTGTCAGAATACGATGCTGTGCTTACAGGGCACTATAAAAAACTGGAAGCAAAAATAAAAATGGAATGTATAGATGAAACTCTTTTGAATTTTAATAACGAAGGAGAGCTAATGATTGAATGTAAAGGTGTAATTCAAAAAATGAATAAAATAACGCACGCACCAACTTACATAGGAGTAGATGTAACTTTTAAAGGGATGTTAAAAAAATTTGATGGACCAAAATTAAAACCAGGAAACAAACTTGAAGCATCACTTGATTTATCATTAAGTTATTATAAAGTGATGATAGATGGTAAAGAAATAGCACTTCTTGATGTATTTAATAGAATTAGTAATATAAATGGAGAAACTAATGGAAAAATTAGAAGACTGTTAGGATTGATGTAAAAATTTAGGAGGATATAAAATGGCAGAAGTAATTAAATTAAGAAGAGAATATAAATTTGGAGCAAAAAATATTAAGGAGATTGTATTAGATTTAGAAGAGTTGTCAGGGCAAGATTTAGTTTTTGCAGAGAAAGAATATAAGGCAAGAAATAAAGGGGCAACAGTAAAGGAGCTTGAAGACGGCTGGGCTTTAACAGTTGCGTCGAAAGCCAGCGGAATCAAATATGGCGACTTGCTTGGGCTTAAAGGAACTGATTATATAAAAGTTTTGAATAAAACTAAGGGTTTTTTGAACGCAGGCTTGGGTTCAGCAGACGATACAGAGAATTTCGTGATAGAGGAAACGGAAGTACAAGAGGAAGAAATGAAGAAAGAAGACCAGAAATAATACAGCTGCTTGATACAGTAACTGATATTCTTGAAGCATTGAATTTTTCAAATGAATATAAAAGCAGTTTAAATATGAGCTATGAGACACTAATGTCTTGTAGCCTGTATGAACTGGAATATTGGCAGACGAGAGCAGAGGAATTGATACAGGAAGCAGAAATGAGGTACGAGGAAAGCAAGGAATAAAAAATGGAGGCTATTTGCCTCCAAAAATATAAACTGCTGATATTATAACAGTAATTATCATTGCTATTATGATGAAAATACCAAATATTCCTAGAGAAAGACACAAAAGTATCATAAAAAATAGGAATATTCCCCAAAATAAGATTGGAAAAATATTTAAAAATAATGCAGGAAGAGTTCCTAAAAATGCAAAAATTATATAAAGAATATTATCTTTTTTATTATTTTTCATAAAATCACCTAATTTAAAATTTATTTTCATTAGGATTATACATTGAAAAGTGTAAAAAAGCAACAGGAAAGGAGGAATTTATGGCTAAAAATATGGAACTGAATATAGTTATGAGTGCGGCTGTAGCAGGAGCATTGACTGGAATGGCACAGGTTGCAAATGCTATGAAAAATACAGCAAAAAGTGCGGAAGAATTAAGCAAAAAGGCTAAGGAATTGGAAAAGGTACAAAAATCTTTGGAAAAAGTCGAAAAATTAAAAAGTGCTTATGTAAATGTAAGCAAGGAATATCTTAATGCCGCAAGAAAACTTCACGAACTCAAAGAAGCATACAACAAGACAGGGCAAAGTAATACTGAACTTGCTAAAAAAATAAAAGAGCAGGAAAAAGTTGTAAACAGTTTAAACAAACAAAAAGAACGTCAAAAACATGTGTTTGAAGCCGCAAGAAGTGCAATTGAAGGCGAAAATCAAAGTTTGGGAAGCTATAAATCCCAATTAACCAAAGTAAATTCTGAACTTGAAAAGATGAATAAACTGAAAGAAGCCCAAAAAAGATATGAAGCTCGACAGGAAAATATTGGGAAAGTCAAAGAATTTGGTGACAGAACTTTTAATAGAGGAATAGCAACAGCTGGAGCATTGGCAGTACCTATGAAAGTTTATATGGATGTTGAGGAAAGTCAGGCAGATTTACGAAAAATGTTAGGCGATGAAGCAAAAAAATATTATGCAGACATTAGAAAAATTTCGGAAAATTCGCCATTATCTCAACCAGAACTATATGAAATTGCTGGTTCGTTGGCACAATCAGGGATAGTAGGAGATCAAATCGTTGAATACACAAATAAAGCTCAACAACTAAAGGTTGCGTTTGATATGTCTACACAGGCTTCTGGAGAATTTTTGGCTAAAACAAAAGAGCAGTTAGGACTTACGAAGGAACAAGTTTTTGCATTTGCTGACACGATAAACTATATGGCTGATAATACAGCTTCAAGTGCAGCTCAATTAGTTGATTTCTCAAATAGAGTTGGTGGTGTTGCCAAAACTATGGGAATAGCAAAAGAAGCTAACATCGCTTTTGGAGCAACACTAATATCAATGGGAAAACAGCCTGAAGTAGCTGCAACAGGAATAAAGCAATTGTATTTAGAACTCGGAAAAGGAGCGGATACTAAAAGGAAAGCAAGCGCTTTTGAGTTTTTAGGACTTAATGGAGACCAAATTGCACAAGATATGGCAAAAGATGCTGAAGGAACAATTCTAAAAGTTTTAGAAAAAATAAAAGGGTTAAATACTGCTGATAAAGCAGGAGTCTTGAACGATTTATTCGGAGAGCAGGCAATAGACAGTATTGCAACATTATCAAATCAAACTGATAAATTAAGAGAAAATTTGGTAAAAGCGAAATCAGAAATGGCTAATGGTGCGGTTGAAAAAGAATATAAAAATAGAATGGATACTTTAGCAAACAGCTTGAAATTAGCTAAAAATCAAATGATGAATGCTTTAGCTGATTTGGGATTGGCTCTAGCACCTACTATAAAAAGTGCATTGGAAGCCTTAACGCCGATGATAAAGAAAGTTGCTGAATGGATAAGACAAAATCCGAAGCTGGCATCAGGAATTATGAAAGCTGTAGCTGGATTTGCTGTGCTATCAATTGGAATTGGTGGAGCTACAAAAGTATTTTCTCCTTTATTTAGTGCAATATCAAAAGGGATTCTGATATTTGATAAATTTAAAGCAGCAGGGAGTTTTGCAGAAGGATTTAAGACGGCATTTCCTGTACTGAGTAAAATTATAGGATTTTTTGGAAAAATTGGAAATCTTGTAGTTAAAACGTTTGTGGGAATCGTAAGAATGGCTAGAATTGCAGGATTAGCAATTAAATCAGCATTCTTGGCAAATCCTGTGGGAGTTGTGATAATCGCTATAGTAGCAGTAATTGCAATACTTGTTGTGCTTTATAACAAATGTGCTGGATTTAGAAATTTTATGAATGGAATGTGGAAAGCAATAGCAAATGCAGGAATTGTGGCTTGGAACGGGATAAAAGAAAGTGCTGTATCTGTTTGGAATGGTATAAAATCAGCAGTAACAGTTGCTATAAGCACTATAAAACCAATAATTGCTGGAATAGCGGGATTTATAAAAGGCGTGTTTTCTGTTATTGGAGTTATTATAGGAGTTTTTCTTACTTTATTTTGGATTGGGTTTCAAACTGTGGAAAATCGCTTGAAACCTATAATAACTAGCATAGCAACTATTTTTGTTGCAGTATTTAATAAAATAAAATTTGCAGTTAATGTTATTAGAGGATATATTGTTGCAGGATTCAAGGCAGTAAGCAACTTTCTAAGACCGATTTTTGTTGTAATAGGAAGGATAGCATTAAATACTTTTGACAAAATAAAGTTTGGAGTAAATGTTGTCAAAGGTATCTTTACAGTTGCTTGGAATTTTATTAAATCAAAAGCAACCACTGTATGGAATGCCATTAAAAGTGGAGCGGTAGCTTTGTGGGGAGCGATAAAACCCGGAATCAGTGGAGTTCAAAATTTCTTTTCAACAGCTTGGAACACAATAAAAACAGTAGCAACAGATGTGTGGAATAAAATTAAAAGTGGTTGGGATGGATTTGTAAATGGGTTTAAGAGCAGTATTAATGGAGCGGTTAACTTCTTTAAGGAAAAATGGGAAGCGCTTAAAAGTTTTGCTGCAAATAATCCAATAAGCCAAGCTTTAGGAATTGGAAAAAATGCGACTGGAACAAACTATTGGGAAGGTGGACTAACGACAGTAGCAGAACGTGGAGCAGAATTAATTCAGATACCAGGCAAACCAGCCTTCCTAGCTGAAAGTGAGATGCTTTTGAATCTTCCGAAAGGTACGAGAATACTTAATAATTCTCAAACTAGGAGTACCTTGAGGGATAAAGTGGCTAATCTGAAAGACAGAGTAAGCAATTTAAAAGGTGGCAATTCTTATGGCGGAAACAATTATTCAATCGTTATAAATGTAAATGGTGGAAATCCGTCGGAAGTCGAAAGAATTGTAAGGAAAGTAATAGCAGGAGACATAAACAAAAGGGAAAGGACGGCATTTGGATAATGGCAAAGGTAAAAGTGTATAGAACAGTTTCAGGCGACACTTGGGACTTAATATCCTACAAAGTTTACGGAAGTGAAGGATATTTTCACGACCTTATAAGAAGCAATTTAAGATTAATTGACATTGCCATTTTCGATGCCAATATTCCTGTTATTATTCCTAAAATTGCTGATGAAGAAAATGATAACGATGAGCGTTTGCCACCTTGGAAAAGAGGTGAATAGAAGTGACTTTTGCTAGAAATATAAGAGTTGTAGTAATTTTTAATAAAGTTGATATTTCTGATGAGATAGCCCATTCTATTTCATCTCTAAACTATACTGATAACTCTAAGAATGCAATAGATGACTTGGAGCTGGAACTTGAAAATTTGGATTATCGCTGGCTTAAAGAATGGTATCCTGACGAGAATGCTCAATTACTTGTCGGAATCCACGAAGAGTTGGAAAATGAAACTAATTTTTTGGATTTAGGAACTTTTTATGTGGATGAGCCGACATTTGAAAATGACAGGCTTAATTTGAAATGTTTAGCTTTACCGTTAGATCAGAATATTCGAGATCAGAAAAATAGTGTTGCTTGGGAAAGGATAACTCTAAAAGAGCTTGTTACACAGATTGCTAGTAAGCATGAAATGAATGCGGAAATATATGCAGATAACGAATTTTTTGGAAGACTTGACCAAAATCAAGAAACAGATTTGGCTTTTATTAACAGAATTGTCAAGGAAACAGGACTGAATATGAAGGTATCTGATGATAAGATAATCATTTTTGATGACGAAGAAATGGAAAAGAATGATACTGTTGAGATTTTTAACATTAATGATGAAAGAATAAGAAGTTTCAGCTTGAAAAAGAAAAATAAGGAAATTTATGATAATGTTGAAGTTTCCTATTATGATCCTGATAAGAAAAAAGTTATTAAGGAAATTATTACAAAAAAAGAACTTGAAAAACGTAATCAAGTTACAACTGAAAGCTCAGAAGAAAAATCATCAGAAAATAAAAAATCAAAGAACAGTAGCAACTCTTCTAAAAATAAGAAGTCCAGTAAAAAGGCTAAATCCAAGAAAAAATAAGAGGTAAAAAATGAGTTATGCGTCTTTTAAAAAGGAAAAAAGTAAAAAAATAGGAAGTGGAAAGTCCAAAAAGACAAAAGGAAAAACAGTCAAGGAATCGAAAGAGAAGTTAAAAAATAAAGCCGAAGGTAAAAAGGGCAGAAGTAAAAAAGAAAAAACTTTAAAAATTAAGACAAAAGGGAAAAGTACAGCCAAGAAAGTAGCTAAAAAGACATTAAAAGAAAATATGAAACAGGAATATCAGATAATTTTAAATGTTGATGGAAATACTAAATATTTGGCAGGAGCAATAATAGAACTAGATGAGAGTTGGGGAAAATTTGAAGGTAAATATGTTATAGATAAAGTAACACACAATGTAACTGGCGACTACGCTTGTGAAATCAATGCTATGAAACTTGGAGCAAGAGAAAACGCCGAACAAAATGCGATTGCCCAGACTAAAGAGGAGCAACGGCAAAAAGAAGCAGAAAGACAGGCTAAATCTAAAGGCAGAAAAGGTAGAAGCAGCAAGAGTTCTAGCAAGAAAAAAGGACGAAAAGCTAGAAATAAGAAGAAGTAAATTATTTATAGGACAATTACAATTAAATATAATAACTGTGATAAAAAAATCGTTGACTTTATACGTATTTTGATGTATAATATCTTTGAGGTGGTTAGGATGCCAATGAATTCAAGAGAAATGATTAGATTTTTGAAGAGAAACGGATTCACCGAAATAAAAGGTGGAAAAGGCTCTCATAGAAGATTTAAGAATTTCGATACCGGTAAGGTAACCGAAGTGCCTTGTCATAGTGGGGAACTTAATAAGAATCTCGAAAGAGCGATATTAAGACAAGCAGGATTGGAATAAATCCTGTTCCTCATTTCAAAAATAGGAGGTTAATTATGTATGTAGTGTACCCAAGTATTTTTTCTAAAGAAAAAGAAGGCTATAGCGTTCATTTTCCTGATTTAGGCGGCGCAACATGTGGCAGCGATTTAAAAGACGCCTACTATATGGCAACAGACTATATAGGCACGGTATTAATGGAAGATTTTTTAGAAAAAAAGGAACTTCCAAAAGCAACAGAAATTGAAAAAATAGATATAAGAGCCTATTTTGAAACATTATACGATAAAGATACAGAAAAGAAAGAAATAGAAGAAGCTGTAAAAAATTCATACACAACTTTGGTTGGATTAGATTTACTGAAATACGTTAAAGAAACACAAAAAACAACGGTCAGAAAAAATGTAACTATACCAAGCTGGCTTAACGAAACAGCAAAAAGATATAATATAAATTTTTCAAAAGTGTTGCAAGAAGCCTTGGAAAAAGAATTGGAAATAGAATAATTTTTTAAAAATATTTAAAATCACAGTTATTAATTTAGCTGTGATTTTTT
>ERZ772924.226-NODE-226-length-28009-cov-21.353903_pt1 | contig 28009 bp, 17 predicted proteins | sample MGYA00512116_ERZ772924 | MGnify/ENA primary metagenome ERZ772924 (study PRJEB29015, sample SAMEA2737920) | human oral metagenome | biome: human oral; feature: human-associated habitat; material: dental | place: China | collected 2134 ...
AACCACCCGCCCCCGCCGACGCGCCCGCCGGCCGGCAGACAACCACCACACACCGCCAGACACCGACACGGCTGCCGGCGTGCTCAGCGTGACCCCGGCCATAAACACCGCCCGCCAAACCACCAACACACCAACCACAGTTTTTCCCGGCTTTGTGCGACCAGTTCCCCGAGAAGCGCCCTTAGCAACCGAAGGTGTGTCCAGCAGGCGATTCGGATGTCTTGTCCGGTGGCGTAACGTTTGCTTCGTGGCTGTCAAGCTTCGTGACAAGACCCCGCCGCGCCCCTGCTTGTCGAAAGGCGGCTGAGAGGACGCCTCAAAGGTAAGTGCGAGAAGACAGCCTGGCACTGTGCCGAGTACGGAAAGAAAGCTCAGTGCCGTGTATGGAAAGGCGACCTAGCCGTGGCGCGTGAGAAAGTGTTTTGGGGGGAGACGGGCGTAGAAGGCGATCGACGTCGTTCTCGAGTCCGGCAAACTGACCGAGGGTCAAGACGCTCTTTTGGGGAGGTGCTTGAGGGCACCCCGATTGTTGAAGCGGCGTTGCCGGTTCGTTTCAACGAAGGCCTCGTCGATCGTCTCAAGGGCGGTTCTGTTGAACGCGCTTCGCAACGCCGGTTCGTGACTCCAACGATCGCACATCTGTGACTCGGGTCGATTTTCTGTTGATTTGACTTTGCACAGGGGGCAACGGGGACATATGCGAAGGTGTCGCCGTCGTTCAGCGTTAGGTCAAGGAGTTCTAGATCTCGTTCGCATCTCGCTTGTCCCAATCCGTCGCCTGCTTCGAGCGTGAGCGTGACAAACCCTGCGACGGCGACTTTTGAATGGGGTTATCGGAACGCTGTAGGCCAAACATGCTATGTCGATCAGCTTCGGAAATACCTTGCCTTTTCCTATTGCCTACACGGAACTTCTGCTCTAGGCTGAACTTGTGCGCACAAGAACGACCTGAAAAGTTGGAGACTGGGTTGCGAGCACCGGGCCGACAGGGTTTGACTCGGCACTTCGACCAGAAACAACGTACACAAGTCGATCTGGGACCGCGTACACAAGTTTCCTGCGTGTACAGGCTCACTTGTCTGGATCGTGGGTATTCATAAGGAGCAACTCGATGGAGAGCAAGTGGAATCCATCGCCGAGTCGGCACAAAAAGTCTAGTGGACGCCGCGGGCAGCTGCGACTGACTCCTGCGAAAGGGCTGCGACTGACTCCTGCAGATGGGTTGCGGCCGATTCCCATAAGCGGACGAGGCCCTTTGGGCGGCGCGCACCGCCTCAAAGGCTTGTGCAGCTTGAGCGAGTTGCGGAGCTTCGGCGGGTTGCGGCGTTCAGGCGGGTCGAGTCGCTTCGGCGGGTTGGAGCGTTCAGGCGAACTGGGCCCTTTCGGTGTTCGCCGTCGTCGAGGCAACCACTGTCCTTGCCGCGTTGGATCCCGAGAACGGAAAGGCATGGAATGAGCTTCGAAGAAAGCGTCGTTTATCAGATTTACCCAAAATCTTTCAGGGATTCGACGGGGACAGGAGTCGGCGACCTTCGCGGAATCATTGAAAAGGTTCCCTACATCGCTTCGCTGGGGATCGACTACGTCTGGTTCAGCCCCTTCTTCCCGTCGCCTCAACATGACAACGGCTATGACATCTCCGACTACTGCAACATTGACCCGGCGATGGGAACGATGGAGGATTTCGACGAGCTTGTCAGTGCCTTGAGGCGCCACGGCATCGGCGTGATGCTCGACATGGTTCTCAACCACACCTCCACAGACCACGAGTGGTTTCAGCGGGCCCTAGCCGGCGAGAAGAAATACCAGGACTACTACTACATTCGCCCGCCGAAGGCCGACGGCTCCCTTCCAACCAATTGGGTCTCCAAGTTCGGCGGGCCGGCGTGGGCGCCCTTCGGCGACACCGGCGATTACTACCTTCACCTTTACGATCTCAGCCAGGCTGATCTGGACTGGCACAACCCGGAGGTGCGGGCCGAACTCATCGACGTCGTCAACTTCTGGCGCCGCCGCGGCGTGCACGGGTTCCGTTTCGACGTCATCAACGTCATTGGGAAAGACGCGGAGCTTCTCGACGCGCCTGCCGGAACCGACGATCGGAAGATGTACACGGACGGCCCCGACGTTCACACCTACCTGCGCGAGCTCAACGAGGCTAGCTTCGGCCGCGACGCCGATTCGATAACGGTGGGTGAAATGTCCTCCACGAGCGTCGAGGCGTGCGTCGGCTACTCGAATCCGCGCGACCGCGAACTCAACATGGTTTTCAGCTTCCACCATCTCAAAGTCGATTACAAGGACGGCGAGAAGTGGACGTCCATGCCCTTCGACATGGGTGCGCTTAAGCGCGTCCTGAACGAATGGGCCGTGGGCATGCAGGAAGGGGACGGTTGGAACGCGCTGTTCTGGAACAACCACGACCAGCCGCGCGCCGTCAACCGATTCGGCGATCCGGGACGCTATCGCGTCGAGTCCGCGACCATGCTCGCGACCGTCATCCACCTTCTGCGGGGCACGCCGTTCGTCTATATGGGCGAGGAAATCGGCATGACCGATCCCGGCTACACCCAAATATCGGATTACGTCGACGTCGAAGCGCACAATGCGTACGCCGAGCTCGTCGAGTCTGGCCGCAGTGAACAAGAGGCATTCGCAATTGTCCGCGGGAAAGCGCGTGACAATGCTCGAACCCCCATGCAGTGGGATTCGAGCGAGGGCGCCGGGTTCACTACCGGGACGCCTTGGCTGCGCCCCACCGGTCAGGATCGAATCAACGTCGAAGAGGAAGAGTCCTCGGGCCGAATTCTCCCGTACTATCGGCGCCTCATCGCCCTTCGCAAGGAATGCGCGGTCGTCGCCCGTGGCACGTATGAGCCGTACGCCATGGATCACGCCGACATATACGCGTACATTCGCGAGTACGAAGGGAAGAAGCTGCTGGTTCTCACGAACTTCCGTCCGAGACCGGCAGAAATCGACATCCCCGAAGAATTCCTCGACGGCAAGGTCTTGATTTCGAACTATTCGCAGAACGGCGTTAAATCGCGGCTAGGCTCGCATTCAACGCCGGACTCGCGGCCCGACCCCGACTCGGCGTCCGGCTCGAATTCGACGCCTGAACCCGGTCCGGCGGACGACGTCGAACCGACGCTGACCCTGCGCCCATACGAGGCGTTGGCGATTCTCATACACACAGACACGCTCGGCGAGTAAACCGCTCGGCGAGCGAACACAAAGCGGCCGATGAGCGAGCCCATGTGCGGGCTGAGCGAACCGAGGCGGACGGCGAGGCGTCCACGCGAGGCGAGCAAAACGGCACAGGCGAGCAGCGGCCGGCGCACCCGATGAGTGCGCGGAACCGTTAGGGACCGCGCCCCCGCGTCGCATTGAAGGCGGCGCAGTCAACAACACACAAAACGCATATCCTCACTGCACTTGGCTTTGAAAGGAGCCTCATGTCTGACATCCCCGCTTCAGGCATTCCGATCGTTTCACCTCTCACTGGCGAAGTGATCGAATTGCCCGATGTTCCCGATCCCGTCTTCTCCTCGAAGGTGATGGGCGAGGGCTTTGGAATCAAACCTTTGATCGGCGAGGTGCTCGCGCCGGCCGACGCCGAAGTCGTCATGGTCGCCGAAACCGAACATGCCATCGCCTTCAAGATGGACTCGGGGCTGGAGATCCTCCTCCACCTGGGGATCAACACGGTGGAGCTCAAAGGCGGTCCCTTCCATCTCAATGTGAGTGCCGGCGACAGAGTGCGCGCGGGCGAGACCATCGGGACGATGGACCTCGCAGGCATAGCCGCGGCGGGAAAGAAGACGGAATCCGTCCTGGTTTTCACCAACGGGGACGAGTGCCTTTCCTCTTTGGATGTCAAGACGGGCCTGGCAGACGCAGGCGGTGAGGCAGCGCGTGTCACGCTCAAAGGAGCTGCCGCAAAAGCCCAGGCGGGGGCAAAATCCGCTCAGGTGCGAGCGGACGACGCCGCCGACGGGACCGACGTCGCCTCCGCTCACACGGTGAACGGTTCGGCCTCGCCCGGCGCTATGGCTCCTAAAACCGAAGGGACCAATCCCATGAAAAACAACGCCCTGAGCGGCCCAAACAAACGCAAAGGAAAAAAGAAGGCGGCGTCGGCCGAAGAGCATGCCCAGCTCGACGCTGCTGCCCGCGACATCGTCGAAGGAGTCGGCGGGGCGGGCAACATCCGCAAGGTGATCCACTGCATCACTCGCCTGCGCTTCTATCTCAAGGACGAGGCGTTGGCGGACGACTCGGCGGTCATCGACATCGACGAGGTGATCGACGTCGCGAGGGCCGCCGGACAGTACCAGGTGGTCATCGGCCCGAAGGTCGGCCAGGTCTATGAAGCGATTGTCAAGCTCCTCCCTCGCAACTCTGAAGACGACGTGCTTGGAGGCGAAGAGGAGAGGGAGCGCCCGACCACGCCCTTCGGCTGGGTGAAGTACGGCTTCAGCTCGCTGATCGGCGTCATCACGGGATCGATGATTCCGATCATCGGCGTGCTCGCCGCCTCGGGCATCCTCAAGGGAATCTTGGCGATACTTACTTACTATGAAGTCGTCGACAAGGATGGCAGCACGTACACGTTCATCGATGCGATGGCTTCGTCGATGTTCTACTTCCTGCCGATCATCGTCGGTTTCACGGCGGCGAGACGGCTGGGTGCCAACCCGATCATCGTGGCCATTATCGGCGGAGTGCTGTGCTTTCCGTCGCTGGTCACTCTATCGGATCCCACACGGATCAACCTGCCTGCAGACCAACATCCTTACCGCGTGGTCGCTCGCCTTGGCGACACCGTTTTCAACGCGGACTTCTTTGGCATTCCGGTGGCGTTGCCCACTGGAGAGAAAGGCATGGCCTACACCTCTACGATTTTCCCCATCATCATCGCGGCGTGGCTGGCTTCAAAGATGGAACCCTGGTTGAAGCGCTGGATTCCCGCCGTCATCCATTCGATGTTCGCCCCATTGGTCGAGATCTTCGTCGTCTCAACCCTGGTGTTGGTGGTTTTCGGACCTCTAGTCATGTTCTTCTCCGGCTTCATCGCCAACGGAATCGACTCGGTCATCGACTTTAACTACATTCTTGCCGGTCTTGTGATAGGCGGCCTGTACCAGACGCTCGTCATATTCGGTCTGCACTGGGCCGTCATCCCGATCATTGCGTCGCAGCTCGCCGCTTACCATGGAAACGGCCCTTCGAAGATCAACGCCATCGTTTCCGTTACGATGATCGCCCAGGGAGCGGGAGCCCTCGCCATCTGGGTGAAGTCCAAGAACCCGCGCATCAAGCAGATAGCAGGGCCGGCGACGATATCCGCAATGTGCGGCGTCACCGAACCCGCGATGTACGGCCTCAACCTCAAGTATGGACGGGCCTTCATCACCGCCTCGATCGGCGGAGCCGTCGGCGGATTGGTGACCGGCCTCCTCAATGTCAACATGTGGGGATTCACCGGAGCGTTCGTCGGTTTCACGTCCTTCATCAACAAGCAAACGGGAGAAATCGATTCCAGCTTCACCGGATTCTGGATCGCGTCTTTCGTCACGGTGATAGTCGCCTTCGCATGCACCTACCTCTTCGGATTCAAGGACTCCGATCTGGAAACCGAGCGGAAGGTGGAGAAGGTTCGGCTCGGCAGGCGCGAGCCGGTCGCGAAGTGACGCCGGCCGACTCCGCCGGGCGTTTCGCTCCAAACAATTGAAAAGTCAAAGCTGGGCCGCGCGGTTGAGACGCCGCGCGGCCCAGCTGCACGTTCTAGTGCAGCCGTGCGCTGATTTCGGCTTTAAGCGAGTCCGATACGTCGCTCCGCTCTCAGTGGGACCGCCGTTGCAGGGCCGCGTCGCCGATCAGATGGATGCCGGCAGCCGCCGGGCCGTCGTGTTGAACTCGAAGCCTATGGGCGAATGACGCGAAACGGTGTACTCGAACAGCAAACCGTTGGTGTCGAAGGTCGACGACGTCACGGCGACGATGCAGCCTAAGCCTCCCAGGTGGAGGAGTTCGACGTCGTCCTCGGTCGCGGGCTCCACGGTGACGGTTCGCGTGGCGCTGCCGACCGTCACTCCGAGCTCGTGTTCGAGGTGCGCGTAAATTGAGCTCTCCACGATGGTTTTGTTGAGGCTGGGGACGATAGATTTGAGGAAGACGTTCTCATCGAGAATGAGCGGCACGTCGTTGAGCAGCCTCAAGCGGCGCAGACGAAGAACCACTTCGCCCACCGCCATGCCGCTTCGTTTCGCCAGCTCTCGGTCTACGTAGCTTTCCTCTAGGGAGAGCATGCGAGTGCTCAGAGAGAATCCGTTGCGGTCGGCCGCCTCCTTGAGCGATTCGATTCCTCCCAGGAGGAAGGTCGACGGCGGCCGCGATGGGACGGGCCGACGCCGATAGATCACCTGGACGCCGCGCCCCTGCATGGTCAGGATGTGGCCTTGGCCGGCCAGAAGGGCGAGCGCTTTGCGGACGGTGTTGCGCGTGCATGAGAATTCAAGCGCTAAAGCGTTCTCCGAAGGCAACAGGCTTAGAAACTTGTATTCTCCCTGCTCAATCCTGTGCCGCAGGATCTGAAAGATAACGTTGTACTTCGGATCGGCCACTAATCGAACTTTCCTTGTCTGTCGTAATCTCGAATCTGAACGGCCTCCGCGAGGCGGCTTCGCGGCATTCGCCTTCGACGTCGCGTTTACTGAAACCGGAACCGATTTTATCAGGCGGAGGGCACGCAATGGCGAATGACGAGCTTGGAAAAGAATATTGGGACTTTTAAAAGGAAGAGGGTGAACTTCTTGACTCTAAACAAAGCGGAAAAGCACGTAGGGAAAGCTTTTGCCTTGCGTGGCGGTGCATGCAAAATGCGAGATTATTTTGAGATTGTGCCCTACGGGTCTTTCCGAAAACTAATGCAGAGGGAAGTTGGAGAAACGTCAAGCCGGCATATGATGCGATGCATTTCGCAACACGCCCGTTCTTCGGCTCGACCGCCGAGCTTTCCCGTTAGACTCAAAGCTCACGACGACCTCCGATCCACGACTCCGCGGGAGGGAACTATGAGCACGAAAAAACGATTGACGACGAGCGCCGCCGCAGCCGCGGCCTGCATGCTGCTGGCCCAGACCGCCCCGGCGAACGCCGCGCAGACCGTCCAGACGGGCCTTCACGGCGGAATCGTCGCGGACGGAACCGGCCGGGGCGGCGGAGGGTCCGGTTCCCCGTCGCCCGCTGGAACTGAGGGATCCGCTGCCGAGCCGGGCGGTGCCGGCGGTCCGAGCCCCTCCGACGCGGGCAGTTCGCCGACGCCGTCGGGCGACTCCTTCGATCTGACCGTCATGGCCACCACCGACGTCCACGGACACGCATACAACTGGGACTATTTCCGCGATCAGCCCTACCCGCAGGGGAGGGTTCGCAAGCTCGGCATGGCGCGGGCCGCCACGATCATCGAGAACGCCCGGAAGTCGAAGCCTGAGGGGTCCGTGCTGGTCGTCGACAACGGCGACGCAATTCAGGGGACGCCGCTGACTTACGTGGCCGCGAAGCGCCCGCAGCTGTTGCAGGGGCGAACGCACCCCATGGCGGAGGCCTTCAACAATGTCGGATACGACGCGCAGGCGCTGGGCAACCACGAATTCAACTACGGGCTTGACGTCCTCAGAAGCTACGGCGCCCAGCTGAAGGCGCCCCTTTTGGGGGCCAACGTCGTCAAAGCCGGCACGGAGACGCCTGCGTTCACGCCCTACACCCTCATCGACCGCACCATCGGCGGGAAGAGGGTCAAGATTGGAGTGGTCGGGCTCGTCACCCCGGGCGTGCGCGTGTGGGACAGGGCCGTCGTCGACGGCAAGCTCGAGTTTCGCGACCCGGTCGTGACGGCGCAAAAGTACGTGCCCCAGATGAAGGCGCGGGGCGCCGACGTCGTGGTGGCGCTCGTGCACTCGGGGCTCGACGCCGAGGGCGTGGCCTGGAACCCCGCGCTTCTCCAGGAAAACGTGGCCGGATCGGTGGCGTCGAAGGTCAACGACGTCGACGTGGTGGTCGGCGGGCACTCCCACGTGGACATTCCTTCGAAAGTCTTCCGCGCCCCCGACGGGGACCCGGTGCTCTTCACCCAGCCGACCTATTGGGCTCAGTCGGTTTCACAGGTGACGCTTCCCCTGAAGGCGAACGAAAACGGGCGCGGCTACAAGGTTTCCTGGCCTCGGACCGATTCGCAGATCGGGGCGCTCGCCCAGGCGAAGTACGCCGACCAGGTCGCCGATTCGCCGACGTTCGCGGCGAACAAGAAGCTGAAGGCCGACCACGAGGCGACCGTCGCCTACGTCAACACCGTCGTCGCCCAGTCGAAGGAAAGGCTCACGTCGGCGACGTCGCACTACGAGGACACTCCCATCCTCGACTTCGTCGGCTACGTCATGGCCGACAACGTCAGGCGCGGGCTCAAGGGAACGAAGTACGAGGGCCTGCCCGTCGTCGCCCAGACCTCGCCGTTCTCGCGAACCGCCGTGTTCCCAAAGGGAAACGTGACGATCAAGGACATCGCGGGGCTGTACGTCTTCGACAACACTTTGGGCGGAGTGCTCGTCACGGGGCGCGAGCTCAAGGACTATTTGGAGCACTCGGCCCGGTACTTCGTGCAGGTCCCGGAGGGGTCGACTTTCGATCCGAGCAAAGTCAACGCCAAGTACGACGGCGCGACCCGCGGGATCCCGGACTACAACTACGACGCGCTCACCGGACTCCGGTACCGAATCGACGTGTCGAAGCCGGTCGGCAGCCGCATCGTCGGCCTGAGCTATCCGGACGGACGGCCGCTGGGCGACGGCGACAAGCTGATCCTCGCGGTCAACAACTACCGGCAGAACGGCGGCGGAGGATTCCCCCACATGGGCGGCAATGCCCGCGTCGTCTACGACGAGCAGCAGGAGATTCGCCAACTCCTCATCGACTACGCGCAAAACGCAAAAACCATCGACCCCGCTGTATTCTTTGAGCGAAATTGGGAGGTCGTCACGAGCTCGTCTGCCGCTCCAGCGCCGTCGGCGAGCGCTCGGCCTTCTGACGTCGTTCCGTCGGCCAGCGCGGTGCCTTCGCGACCGGCTTCCTCCGGCCCCGCGGATCCCTCCGACGCCGCTCCTTCCGGCTCTCCGGTCCCGTCCGCTTCGGGCGCGGCGTCCTCCGCTTCGAACGGAGCTTCGTCCGGCTCCGAGGCGTCGTCCGGCTCGGACGCTTTGCCAAGCGCACGCGGCTCGCGGGGCGGAGGCGACTCGGACGGCCGGCAAGACGCGCGGAATCCGCGCCGATCGGCGGACCCCGTCGCCGACCGCCGGCGGACCTTCAACCAGAAGTTGGCCGCGACCGGCCTGGACGCACGGGCGTTGGCGCTTGCGAGCCTGCTCGCAGCTGCCGCAGGATGGGTTGCGATTCGGCGCAGGCAAGCCTCGCTCCGCCGTCGTCCGTGAGCGGATTCATCCGAGGGCGTTGTCTCCCACTCACAGCTGCTTAGACAACTCGCCTAGAATGGGATGAGGCAACAGGCGCCCGGCGCCTCGCAACGACTTAGGAGACAGCCCCAGTGGGAAAGTTCATCAACAGAATCCTCCGCGCAGGCGAGGGTCGCACCCTGAAGAAGCTCGAGGCGATCAAAAAGCAGGTCAATGCGCTCGAGCCCACTTTCGAGGACATGACGGACGAGGAACTCCGGGGGCAGACCGAGCAGTTCAAGGAGCGTATCGCCGACGGCGAAACCCTTGACGAGCTTCTTCCCGAGGCTTTCGCCACTGTGCGCGAAGCCGCCCGGCGAACCATCGGGCAAAGGCCCTACGACGTCCAGATCATGGGCGGAGCGGCGCTCCACCTGGGCAACATCGCCGAGATGAAGACCGGCGAGGGCAAAACTCTCGTGGCGACGCTTCCCTCCTACCTCAACGCGCTGACGGGCAAGGGCGTGCACGTCGTCACGGTCAACGACTACCTCGCCTCCTATCAGTCCGAGCTCATGGGGCGCATCCACCGTTTCCTGGGGCTCACCACCGGGTGCATCCTCACGGGCCAGGATTCCGACGAACGCCGCAAGGAATACGCGGCGGACATCACCTACGGCACGAACAACGAATTCGGATTCGACTACCTGCGCGACAACATGGCGTGGCAGACCTCTGACTTGGTCCAGCGCGGGCACAATTTCGTCATCGTCGACGAGGTCGACTCGATCCTCATCGATGAAGCGCGCACCCCGCTCATCATTTCGGGCCCGGCGGAGGGCGACGCCGACAAGTGGTATTCGGAGTTCGCCCGTCTTGCTCTGCGGATGCGCAAAGACACCGATTACGAGGTCGATGAGAAGAAACGAACCGTGGGCATCCTCGAGCCCGGCATCGACAAAGTCGAAGACCTCTTGGGCATCGACAACCTCTACGAATCTCTCAACACGCCGCTCATCGGCTACCTCAACAACGCGATCAAGGCCAAGGAGCTTTTCGTCAGGGACAAGGATTACATCGTCCGCGACGGCGAGGTCCTCATCGTCGATGAGCACACCGGGCGAGTCCTGCCCGGGCGCCGGTACAACGAGGGCATGCATCAGGCGATCGAGGCGAAGGAAGGCGTGGAGATCAAGGCGGAGAATCAGACCCTCGCCACGATCACGCTCCAGAACTACTTCCGCCTGTACGACAAGCTTTCGGGCATGACCGGAACCGCCGAGACCGAGGCCGAGGAGTTCGCCTCGACCTACAAGCTCGGCGTCGTTCCGATCCCCACGAACATGCCGATGATCCGGGAGGACAAGGTCGATTATGTGTTCCCGTCCCGCAAGAGCAAGCTCAAGGCGATCGTCGAGGACATCAAGGAGCGCTACGAAGTCGGCCAGCCCGTCCTCGTCGGCACGACGAGCGTGGAAAAGTCCGAGGAGCTGTCGAAGCTTCTGCGTGACGCACGCGTTCCCCACCAGGTTCTCAACGCCAAGCAGCACGAACGGGAGGCCGCCGTGGTCGCCGAGGCCGGGCGCAAGGGCTCGGTCACAGTCGCGACCAACATGGCCGGGCGCGGAACTGACATCATGCTCGGCGGAAATCCCGAACACCGGGCCGTCGCGGCCCTCAAATCTCGGGGCCTTGACCCCGAAAAGACCCCCGATGAGTATGAGGCCGCTTGGCCGCAGGCCCTGAAGGAAGCTGAAGAGGCCGTGGCGGAGGAGCACGACGAGGTCGTCGAGCTCGGCGGGCTCTATGTGTTGGGAAGCGAACGGCACGAGTCTCGGCGAATCGACAACCAGTTGCGCGGACGATCCGGACGCCAGGGAGATCCCGGCGAGTCCCGCTTTTACCTTTCGCTCGAGGACGACCTCATGCGCCTTTTCGCCACGGGGATCGCGCAGAGGGCCCTCAATCCTTCGATATACCCGGAGGACGAGCCGCTGGAATTCAAGATCATCTCCAAGTCGATCGAACGCGCGCAGACGTCCATCGAGTCGCGCAACGCCGAGATCCGCAAGAACGTTCTGAAGTATGACGACGTCATGAATGAGCAGCGCAACGTCGTCTACGCGGAACGCCGCCGCATTCTCGAAGGAGAGGACCTCGAAGCGATGGTCGAAGGCTTCCTCGATTACGTCGTCGAAGACATAGTGGGCGTCCACACCCAGTCTGACGCCCCCGACGAATGGGACCTCGACAAGGCGTGGATTGAGCTCAAAGGCTTCTACCGGCCCGGTTTCACGGTCGAGGAGTTGATCGACGAGGTTGGCGGCGTGTCGAAGCTAGAACGCGAACACGTGCTTGACGAGCTCAAAACCGACATTCACACGAACTACCGCGACCGCGAGGAGGAGGTGGGCGAGGACGCCATGCGCGAGCTGGAACGCCAGGTGATCCTCAACGTCCTCGACCGAAAGTGGCGCGAGCATCTGTATGAGATGGACTACCTCAAAGAGGGCATCGGCTTGCGCGCGATGGCTCAGCGCGACCCGCTCGTCGAATACAAGTCCGAGGGCTACGACATGTTCCAGGCCATGAACGACGGAATCAAGGAAGAGTCGGTACGCTACCTGTTCAACTTCGAGCTTCCGAGCGAGAGGGAGGAACGCGAGGCCGCCATCGTCAGCGCCGAGTCCGCGGCGCAGGCCGCTGCCGAGGCGGAGGCCGCTCAGCGCGAGCTGGCTGCCGAGATGGCCGCGCAGACCGCGGCCCAAAGCGCCCGCTCGCGGGTTGATGCCGAGAAGGTTCTGGGCATCAAAACGCCAAAGCGCTCGCGGGCGGTTTCCTACTCGGCTGCTTCGGAAGACGGCACGGTCAAGACGACGGACCAATCCGGCAAGTCCGTGCGCCGCGCGGCCCCGAGGGGCTCGGAAGGGTCAAGCGACGGCATGAACCGCGCTCAGCGCCGGGCTGCCGCCCGTCGGCGCAAGCACTGAGAGCCCTCGGCGCCGTCGGCCGGATCGAGGGCCGACCTCTCGGCGCGTCTGGGGATCAGCGGCTTCCCGTGAACGACTGCCGGTTGGCACACTCGTGGATGCCCTCGGCTCCCGAGATTAGGCTATTTCGAGGGCGACGACCTTCCACCTGCCCCGCAGGAACTCCATGCGCAGACACGCCGCCCGCACCCTCTGCCCGTCGTAGACGGCGGCCGCCGCTTCGATGACGCGGGCGAGGGGTTTGTTCGCCAACACTTTGAGAATGCGGGGACGGCAGGTCCACGGCGCCCGCCCCTTGATTCGGATCGCGAGGCCCGCTCTGCGCGCAACAGGTCCGTAAACCTCCGGCGTGAGCCAGTGCCTGAGAGCCGTGGCCGGGCGGTGCCCGAGGAGCACCTCGACCACGAGAATGACAATCGACCCGATCAGCGAGGTCCCTTTTGGCGCGTCGGGCGGAAGTTCGGCGTCAAGCCGGGGCGCCTCCTCATCCCACGCGGTCTTGGCGGGCTTCCGGGCCGCGACTGAAAGACGATCCCATGGTCGCTCCGGCGTCGTGTGGGGAAAGGAACGCGGAATGCCCTCCTCGGGAGCCGGGGAAGGAGCGAGCAGCTGGGAAGGCGGACGCCCGACGACGATTTGTCCGGCACGTTCCTTTTGACCGGTAGGCTCTGCCGGCCCGGTGGACTTCGCGGAGACTGGGGCTCTCTCTGAGATGGAGAGCTTTGTCGCCTTGGGAGGCTCCGAGACGGCGGGCGTTCCCCGACCCGGAGTGTTTGCCGGTCGGGGAGACTTTGTGGCGAGGGTGCTCATTGCGGATCCTTAGGTGCTTTCAGGACTTGGCCGGGGCGAAGAAGGTCGGGGAGGACAGCGTTGTGCGGTTCGCCTCAAACCAGAGCTGAGTGTGGGACGCGATGTCCGAGCGGCTCGCTTCTCCGGGAAGGTTCCGTGCCGCCATGGCCCACGGGCAGCCTCCCGGAAGCGCGGTGACCATTCGCGCTTCTGAGGGGCCACTGCGGGCGCGGCCCCTCTCCTCGCCCGCCGAGCGCCGGGGCCGTTTGGGTTTGGCCGCGGCGCCCGGCGCGAGCAGGCCGACGGCGCGTTTGACCGAGGGAGATCCGAATCTTCGAGCAAAGGCGACAAAGGCGCTTCTTCTTCCTCGGCGCGCGTGGGCGAGGCCCACATAGGAAATCGCGAACCAGGCGCAGACCAACGTGGCCTCACTCGCACAGAAAACGACGGCGGCCAAACGGAAATTCGAGTTGCTCAGCGGTGCGTCCGCGGCGATATGCGGGATCGGCTTGGTCCACGAAACGGCTGCCGTCCAAGCGCAGGCAAATCCGCATAAGACGTAAGTAGTCGGTGAGTGACTCATTTTGAACCTTTTCTAAGCTCAAATAGTGGATTTCATATTCTTATATATGAATAGTTTGCATCAGCTTCTGTTTGAAGTCTGCAAAGTATGCACGGTATGAAAGTTGTCGTCCTGCAAGCTAGTTTAGCTTCCCGAACGAATCGTGGAGAGGCGTCGCCGCCGACGCTGAAAGCCGCATTAAGGCGGATATTCGCCAGGATGCAATGGGGGAGAGGTCAAGCTGCGGCGTTGTGAGGGGGCGACGACTACCCTTGCAAACAAATTATACGCACACGTAGGACGGGATGTCACGTTGATTGTGAGAGGAGATCCCCTAAGGGTGAGACTGGAGGAGTGTGCAGAAGAATGGTTGCTGGGGCGACGGCGACGGGGTGGGCCATCGCGCAGCCTTGCGCGATTGGCACTGTTGTGAATCTGCCCGTCGCCGTCGAGGCGAGACCCGGGGTCGCTCGTAAGCTCGGCTTGACCTCGGGTCTGCGCCGTTATGCCGACGGACGGTATATTACATGTAGAACGCGTGAAGGACTCCACATGGGAGTTCTGGCTCGTGTTGGGCGTGACTTCATAGATGTCGATACCCCGAGTGGCTGCACATGCATCAATCTGCAGGCGATACTAAGGGTTGACCTACGAGATTAGTTGGGTTGGTGGGGGATTAGTGACGTGACGACTCGATCTTTTCACGCGTGTTTGCGTATCCACGCGAGATGTATTCGTTTAGCCTGTCGTCTTCGATGCGCCATTGGCCGCGGCCGCCCACTTGGATTGCGGGAAGTTCGCCCGTCTTGATCAACGTGCGGACTTGGCCGACGGAAACGTTTAGATATTCAGCAACATCTGCAATAGTTAGAAACTTAGCCATAGATACATTGTGACATAGTTTTGCTCTGAATGGGAGTTATCCACAATGGTGTGGATAACTTTTTCGGGACAATCGCCGTTTTTGCGATGATAGGCGCATTCGCATGAGAAAGGAAATCGAAAATGGCGACATGATGGCGCGATCCACGGTTGGGGGTCGAAGTTCTTCTTGTGGCTCTTTCGGGGATGGGCGGCGCATTCGCGTTGTCTGGCCCCGAGAAAGTCCCCGTCTACCGGGCTTGTTCCGCGATGGTCCCCGGGACTGTGATTTCTAAGGAGGATCTTGACGTTGTGGAGATTGCCGAAACGTTGGCCGTCTCGCATGTGGGGCCTTCCACAAAAGAAGGGGATATTGGAGAATCGGTCGAAAGAGCGAGCTTGTGGCGAAGAGTCGCATCGATCGGAGTGGCGAGGGCGGAACGAGGGTCGCCATTCGCTTGACGCCTCCGGCTTCTTTGTCCGCGACGCCCAGAGCGTGCGTCGAACTTTGGCGCGTTGCGTTCCAACGCTCCCGCGGCGGCCTCTCTTGTGGCGCTGGATGTGCTTGTGTTGTCGGTCAACGCGGAGGGCTCGAACGCCGCGGAGGGGGTGACGGCCGAAGTCCAGATGCCGGACCAGTGCGTGCGTCAGGTTTTCGGCCATGCGGTCGGACGACGGATACGTTTTGGCCGGGAGGCGGCGATGAGTCTGCTTTTGTGTCTTGGCGGCGCGCTGGAGGCCGAAGTCGCCCGCATCCTTTCGAAATCCGATCCCGTCGTCGGCATTGCGCGGCGATGCGCCGACCGTGCGGAAGTCGTGACCGCCGCGGAAGCCGGCGTCGGTTCGGTCGCGGTGCTCCGCGAATGGGATCTCAAGCTCTCAAAGGTCTCCATAGGTGGAGGATTGTTATAGTGCATGTCGACGGTTCCGGGAATCCCAATCTCGACCCTCGACGCCGGTATGTGACGCCCCGACCTCGCCCTTTCCGGGGACGTCGTCGCTTGTGGGCGAAGTCTCATTGAGGCGATGGCTGGCGATGCGGGGATTCCGCCTGCGGCGGGGGGGCGAGGACATCACCGGAGAGGAAGCTAAGAGGATAGAGGGGATTCCGCCTGCGGGGGCGAAGACGATCGACGTCGTCGGCGCGGAAGCCGACGATCTGAGCGAAGGCAAGGGGCCCGGGGAACGCCGGTCGCCGCCTGGGGCAGGGGTCTCCTGGAAGATCGACGTTGGCGCGCGACGCGGCCTGTGTACCTGCTCGGTGCCACAAGGCGTTTTGCTCGTCGACGCAGACATGTACGCGTCGCTGTCTCAGCCTTTCCGCGTGGAGGGCGAAGCTTCGGCGCTCGTCGGGGTTGCGCGCAGGCTCAATCGCGGCGATGCGGGCGATGTGCTGCGGGAGTGCCCCATGCGGGTGCACGGTGCCGTCCGAAGGCGGGCGGGCCAGACGTCGGACAGGCGGTCTAGGGCAAACAGGCAAAAGGAAAGGCACGTGACCGCTGAGAAAAGAGCAGCCTCGGGCGGAGAGCCGCATCGACGCGATCGAAAACAAGGCACCGGCGACGGCGCGGAAGAAAATGGCGACGGCGCGGAAGAAAGTCGTTTGCGGCGAATGAAGCGGCTGTTTCCGCTTCGAAAACGAAGGCAGGGGAATGCCGCAGGCTCGAGTGGCCGCACCTGAGTATTTCAGGGCGAATCCGTTCCGAGAAGACAGATAGGCGTCCATCGGGTCTCAGAAACAATCGTTGGGAAAGAAACGCCGTGCGAGGGCGCTTCGAGATATTATTCGCCATGTGTCGCTAGTATGGCACCGTGAGAATATATATTCCTGCGACGGGCGTGGACATCGGGCGAGACGCTCTCCTTCCCCGAACCGTGCATGCTGTCACCGACGAGTTGCGGGACCTTCTTCCGGGCGACGTCGAGGAAGTGCTTGAAGCAGTCGCCATGAACGCCGCGACAGACGAATCGTTGCGCGTGCTGGCTGCGTTGGCGGCCAGCGGGGAAACCGTCTATCCCCTTCGAGTGGTGATAGCGGCCGAGATCGAAGAGAAAAAGACTGCGCACGTCGAGGGGGAAGATATTCTCCCGACCGCCTTGCAGCTTGTCGAACCGGTTGGATGGGAAGACGTCGTTTCTTTTCACGTCGACGATGCAAAGGCCGCCAACGACGTCGTCCTCGCCATCGGCGGCGACGCAGCCGCGCTCGAGCGCGTGACCGACGACGAAGACCTCATGTGGTTCGACGTTGAGGAACGAGGTCGACTCATCGAGTACTTCGGCTGAATCGAATCGGCTGGACGTAGGCCCAAATCCGACAACCAAGCCGCCGGCGAAGCGCGCCGCTTCAGAACGAGACGTTCGGCGGCCTGCTTGGCGGGCGCGGCGTCAAGCTGCTTAAGCCTGACACGCTGGAATCGCTTGTGTTCCGGAACACCGATTCAGCTGCGCTCAGGATATTGAGCGCCTTACCCTTGGCGGTAAGACCCCAAATGCCAGACGCTGAGACTGCGGGCTTTGGCTTCGCCTCCCGCGGCGAAAAGCGACACCTTGTCCGCGCCTGCAGCGGGGTAGACCGTTTCGGTGAGGGCCAGCTTGCCGTCGTCGGCGAATACCTCGACGGACGAGGAGTCGACGATCACCCGCAAATGGACGAGGCCGTCCTTCCCGGGTTTGAAATCCGCGACGCTCCGCCCCGGGAAGGCGGGAGAGAATCCGACCTCGCCGGAGTTCGACCGATCGACGAAAATCTGCTGCTTCGCGGCGTCGTAGCCGATTCTCGTTCCCTGCGTTTTGCCGCGGGCGTCTTGTGTGGCGTCTGCCAGAACGGAGATTCCGCTCTCCTTCGCTTTGAGGGGATCCAGGGTCAACGAGATGTCGAGGGATTTGCCCGAGGCTGCAGCGTCAAGCGGCGTCGTGCCCTGCTCGATCGTCACGTCGGACTTCTTGAATTCGCCTCCGGTTCGCAGCGAATTGAGGGACGAAACCGGGGAGAACACGAGGCGCTCTTTGCCGTTTGCCTTGCGGAGCTTGAGCTCGCGCACGGTGCTCATCGCGGAGCGCCACGTTTTCGTGGGAACTTCCTTCGCATACGTCCAATTCGACATCCAGCCGACGGCGTAGCGTTTGCCGTCGGGGGCGCCTTCCCACGTGACAGAAGCGTAGTAATCGTGGCCGTAGTCGACTTTCGGCACGGACTCGTTGAACGCGGGTGTGTCGGAGAGCACGATCTGGTCGACCGTGATGTGACCCCAGTGACTCGAGGTGTTCTTGTCCTCTATGACGACACGGGCTTTCTTCCCCCGCCACTTCTTCAGATCGAGGCTCTGCCAGAACATCTTTGCACTGTCGTTGCCCGTCGCGGTGGCGACCACCTTGCCCTCGACGACGACGTTGACCGACGTGTGCTGGGATCCTTCCACCGAACTGTAGGGGTGGCTTCCGCCGCCGATGAGCATGTTGAGGCGATTGGCGTTGATCGTGAATTCGGGCGACGTCAAAGTTCCCGTGTCGGAATCGCCCGATCCGTAGCTGTTGACGTAGCCTGAGCCGACGTACCCGGAAATGTCCCTGCCGGTGGCATGCGACGGCCCGTTCCCGAAGGCGGAGCCCGACGTCGTCCACGAGCCGTACGCGTCGTCTTCGAAGTCTGCCAGAGTCTTGCCCTCCTTGCCCGTGTAGGTTCGTGAGGAATCGGCTTTGAACGTCTTGCCGTCCCAGTCGCCGACGAAGTACTGAGCGGAAGGGGACGTGTTGACCGTGAGAACCCATCGGGTCTTGCCGCTTTCGCCCTCGACCTTCATGGGGAAGAGGTCGGGGCACTCCCAAACGGAAGAGACGTCTCCGACCGGCCCGAAATCGGACTCAAACTTCCAGTCCTTCAGGTTGGGCGAGGAATAGAAAGAGACTTTGTGTTCGTCGGCCTTGACCAAGACCATCGTCCAGCGCTTCGTCTTTTCGTCCCAGAAGACTTTGGGGTCTCGGAAGCTCTTCGATTTGACGTCCAAGACGGGCACCCCGCCGTTGTGAAGGGTCCATGTTCGGCCGTTGTCCGTGGAATAGGCCAGCGATTGCGATTGGATGCCGCTCGCATTGTCGTTGCGCGTCCAAATCGCGACCATGGGGGGATTGTCTGCGGTCCCGAATCCCGACGTGTTGCGGGCGTCGACGACGGCGGAGCCAGAGAAGACGCCGTACTGGTCGGTTCCGGGTATGGCGACTCCTTGTTCTTTCCAATGCACGAGGTCGTTGGAGACGGCGTGCCCCCACGACATGTTTCCCCAGTCCGATCCCTTCGGATTGTACTGGTAGAAAAGGTGGTACTCGCCCTTGTGGTAGACGAGTCCGTTGGGATCGTTCATCCAGTTGCCCTTGGGCGTGTAGTGGGTGAGGGGGCGCCACGGGTCGTTTGCGTCAACTGGAGGGGAGACCGCGGTGGAGTTTGCGGGAGTCTGAGCGCTCGCGGCCTCCGGGTTGGGCGAGGCGGAAGCCCCCGCCGACGGCGTTGAGCTCGACCGGTTGGAGGACCCGTCGGTTTGGCCGGTCTGTGCCCGGGAAGACGATGCTGCGGAGGCGGGACGGGAAGCGCCCTCGCTCGAAAAACATCCTGCGCTCGTGAATGGAAGCAAGAAGGCGGCCGCGAGCGACAAGGCGGCGCGCGGCTCTTTTTTAAAAGATTTCACAACTTGTTCTTCCCAGGTAGTTGTTATGTACGTTTCTACATTAGTACTCGCGGGCGAATTGGGAAAGGGGCAGGATTGAACGAAAGGCAGAATTCTCCGGGGGAGCGGACATGCGGACAGGGCGCGAAGACGTCGCCCCGGGTCCGCCGCCCGGCGTCAACGCCGGGCGGCGGGTCCGATGAAGGGCGGTTTGCCCGGGGAAACGCGACTTTGCGCATTTCGCCGGGCGAGAGAGGCGGGCGGCTCTTCCGCGTGTGCTCCGATTGCCCGCCGCGCGCCCGCCTGCAGACGCGCCCCCGTGCCCGCAGTGACAATCAACCGGATTCCAGCTCGACCAGTGGCGGGCGGCGCGTACCCCCGTGCCTGCAGTGACAATGGACACTTCAACAGCGGATCTCCACGCGCGACGAACCGTCGCCCAGGGGCCTGACCGTCACGCGTTCGGCGATCATCTTTTTCATCTCGGCGACGTGGCTGACCAGGCCGACTGTCCGTCCGTCCCTTGCCAGGCCCGTGAGCGTCGACATCACGAGCCCGAGGGTGTCTTCGTCAAGGGAGCCGAACCCCTCGTCGATGAGCAGGGTTTCCAGCGCTATTCCGCCATTCTCGGCGCGGACGACGTCGGCGAGGGCGAGCGCGAGGGCAAGCGAGACGTAGAAAGTCTCGCCTCCCGAGAGGCTGCGGGGAGACCGTTTGGCGGCGCCGTCGGCCTCTCCGTCGCGGTCGATGACCGTCACGGAGAGACCGGTTTTAATCTCGCGCGAGCCGCGTTCCTTTTCGTCGCTGCGGGCGAGTTGGTATCTGCCGAGGGAAATGTCGGCGAGCCGTTCGTTGGCGCGGTCGAGGATCTGCTCGAACCTATGGCGCACGACGAAGGTCGCGAGCGGAATCTTCGTGATCGAATCGCTTCCCGCGTTGGCGAGATTGGCCAGGCGCAAAACGGGCCCCGCCGAGCTCTGCAGCCGGGCCCACGCCTCCTCCCTTTCGGAGACGACGCCGAGCTGGGCGCGTGCTCCTAGGCTGCGCTCGTTCGCCACCGCGGCCCGCCTCTGGGCGGCTCTGGAGGTTTCGGCGGCTTCTTCGGCGAGGCGGGCGGTTCCTTCGACGTCGGGCGCCTCGTCTCCCGTCAGCTCGGCAATTTCAGGCGCGGCGAGGTCGCGGGCGACGTCGTGGGAGGCCTGTCGGTGCTCGGCTACCCGCGTTCTTGCGGCTTCGGCGGCCTCGCGGGGCATGAATGCCTCGCGCGCGGCCGTCGCATCCGCGAATCCCGCCTCCGACAAGGCCGCGGATAACTCGCCCTCCCGCGCGTCAAGCTGCCCGCGTGCGCCGAGCAGTTCCCGCTCGGCCTCGACCAGGCGGCGCTGCGCGTTCGCCCGCTCGACATGGGCTTTCAGCCTCTCGGATATTGTTTCGTAACCCGCCAATTCGGGGACGATTCTGGCCAGCGCCCGTTCGACGGCCGCATCTAGGCCCGCGATTCTGGCTTCGGCTGCCGCCTGTTCGCTTTGGGCGGCGGAAAAGGACGATCCTGCAGCCTCGGAGCGCTCTCGCAGGTCTCTCAGCTCGACTTGGCTTGCCGCGGCTTTGCGTTGCGCGCGACGGGCCGACGCGAGCTCGGAGCGGGTCCGTTCGAGCGCGGAGGCGACGGACTCTCGCGTGAGGCCCTTCAAATCCGCTTCGGCGGACGCAACCTCGGCCTGGGCCCGCACAGCGTGTTTTTCGGTCTCGGCGAGCAGCCCCCGGGCGGCTGCTGCGCCCTTCTCCGCGTCCTCGACGTCTTCCCGGGTCGCCTTGACGTTCGAAGGCGGCGCGGGAGCGGGATGCTCGGTCGAACCGCAGACCGGGCAGGCCTCGCCCTCGGAAAGCCCGCCCGCGATGATCGCCGACATCGAAGCGGTCCACGCGAGCGTCTGTTCGTCGCGCAGCAGGCGGGCCTCCTCGAACGCCGCGGCCGCCTTGGCGACGGCCGCATTCGCCTTCTTCGACGCGGAGCGCGCGCGGTCCAGATCGGCGAAGCGCGCCGCTGCCTTTGCGAGCGACGCGGCTTCCAATTCCAGGCTCTCGACGCGCGACGCCTCCGCTTCTTCGGCGGCCAGCCTCTCCTCGACCCGAAGAATCGCCTGCGGGAGCGCTGATGCCTGCGCCCGCGCCGCCGCGACTTTCTCCTGTGCGCGCCGAAGGGCCTCGCGCGCGGCGGTCCGCTCGCGTCGCGAGGCTGCGAGTTCCTTTTCCACGGCAGCCAGCTCTGTGAGGCGGCCGGTGAGGGAGGTCATGGTTTCAAGGAGCGCGGTCTGCGACTCCAGTGTCGCCGCGTCGACGTCGTGCGGCGAACGATCCGAGGCATCGAGGAGCGCAAAGCGCCGCTCGGCCTGGCCGAGCTCGGCTTTTGCTCTGTCGAAGGCCGCGAGGAAAGAGGCGACGCCGGCGGCGAGGGCGTGGGCCGCGAGGGATTCGTCGAGCTTGTCGATCTCGGGCTCTTCCGCGCGCAAGCGGTCCCGGCAGGCCAGAAGCCGCGAGCGTTTCTGGAGGCGGGAGGCGAGGTCGGCCGCCTCTTGAGCCGCAACGGCTCGCTCGCGGGCTCGCTTTGCCGCGAGCGCGGACTCTTCTTCGGCTGACTCGCTTTCTTCTTCTGCTCGGAGCACGGCGGCTGCGGCGAGCGCCGCCGTCCGGACCGCGTCTGCCGGGTCCCCGGCCGCGTCTGCGGCTTCCGCCAGCTCGGCCTTCGCTTCGCCTTCGAGCCTGAGGGCCGTTGCCAGGCCTTCGACGGACGACGCCCATTCCCCGCGGGCCGAATCGACTTTTGACTGCGCCGCCGCGGCCCTTTCCTTGAGCAGTTCGGCGACCCGCCTGTAGGCGGACGTGTCGAAGACCTGCTCCAGCAAGGCGGTGCGCTTGGTCGAGTCCAACGTGAGGAAGTCGGCGAACTTCCCCTGGGGGAGCACGATCGTTTGGAGGAACTGTTCGCGGCTGAGCCCCACGAGGCGTGCGATCTCAGCGCCGGTTCCCGCGGGCTTGGCCTCCAGGATCTCGCCCGCGTCGAACTGTTGAGCCTCCACGGCGCTTTCGGAGAGCCGCCACAGCTTGGCCGACGCGTTCGTCGGATTCTTGTTTCCGGCCTTGGTCCATTGGGGAGTGCGGCGGACGCGGAAGGTTCCCGCCTCGACGGAGAAGACGAGATCGACGAAGGACTCACGGGAGGGGCTGGCGTGCGTCGAACGCATCCTGGCGTCCGTCGAATCCCTCCCTCCGGCGACGCCGCCGTAGAGCGCCCACACGACGGCGTCGATGATCGTCGACTTTCCCGAGCCTGTGGGCCCCTCGAGCAAGAACAGCCCTCCCGCTGTGAGGGCGTCGAAGTCGATGGAAAACGTGTTCGCAAAAGGGCCGATGCCCGAGACGGTCAGTCGCCTAAGCCTCATCGCCTCGCTCCTTTCATGGGGGCTCGCTCTTTGTCTCCGTTCACGGGAGTGCCTTTCATCTCCGTTTCCCGTCCAGACGGGCGGCTTCCCACGCCTCCGCGAGGATCGTGCGTTCCTCGCCGGTCAGGTCTCGGTTGCCCGCGGCGGCCATAAAGGAGGAAAGGATGTCGAGGGGCGCCATCGCGGCAATGGAATCGGCTCGCTCGTGCGAGCGAAGGCCTCCCTCGGGCGTGTGGCGGAGCTCGAGGACGTTGTCAAAGGCGCCGTAGATCCGGGCGGCCATGTTCGCAGGCCTGCTCGGATCCGTGACGACGATTCGGAAGAAGGCGTCGGCCGGCTCGTGCGGGGCTTGGGCCAAAAGGTCCTCGAAGCTGCCGGCCAATGTGCGAACCTCGCGCCACACAGGGGCGGGAACGATCTCGGTTTCGACCCGCTTGCCGTCAATGTGGAGCAGGATCGAGCTCTTGGGCGCGGTTTCGGAAAAAGAGAACGCCACGGGCGATCCGGAGTAGCGCATAAGGGGATCGCCCGGCCTTCCCACCCGCTGCGGCGAGTGCAGGTGGCCGAGCGCCACGTAGGAAAGCGGGCCCGGACCGTCCTCGCCGAGCCTGAAAAGCCCCGACGGGGCGCTGTCGACTCCCCCGACGGAAATGTCGCGCTCGGAGTCGGCAGGCTTCCCTCCGGAAATGAAAGCGTGGGCCATGACTATGAACGCCCCGGCGTCCTGCGGGCGCGAGCGGACGTCGGCTGAGACGAGCTTGAGAGCCGCGGCGAGGACGGCTTCGTGAGACCGGCCGAGAGGCTCGGCGGCTCCGTCGTCGCCCGACGTCGGATCGGAAGGCGCCAATCGCCGCCGCTCGACGTCGGGGTCGAGATACGGAATGGGGTAGACGAAAACCCGGTTGCCGTCCCTTCCGACGATTTCGACGGGCCTCCCGCATCGGCGGGCGTCTGTGCGGATATGGACGTTCGGGCGCATAAGCGAGGACCCGAAGCCCAAACGCTGAGGCGAATCGTGGTTTCCGGAGGTGAGGACGACCGTCGTCAGCTCGGCGAGCTCCGCCAGTGTTCGGTCGAATAGCTCAACGGCCGACGTTGGCGGCACGGCTCGATCGTAAACGTCGCCCGAAATGAGGACGGCGTCGATCCGGCGCTCTTTGACAAGGTCGACGACGTGGCGGCTCCACATTTCGAAGGCGGGCGAGAGGTCCGCCCGGTGGAGGCTGCGGCCTAGATGCCAATCGGACGTGTGCAGAACGAGCATGGAGTCAACCTATCGGGGGCCTCCGACGCTTTTCCGGGCGGGCGGACTCCTTGAAGCCGCCCGGACGGCGCGCTTCGGAGCGTCAAGAGGCGGCGGGCGGGCGTTTCACGCGGCGGAGCGCCTTTCAAGCCTCGGAGTTTTTCTGGGAGTTTACCGGCGGGAGCGCGCTCCACGGGAAGGCGATCCAGCGGTCCGTCCGCTTCCAGACGTATTCGCACTTGAGGACGGTTCGGGGCTTCTCATAGAGGACGGCCGTCCTGATCTCGGAGGCGTACTGTTCGCAGATCTCGTGGACGAATTTGAGCGTTCGCCCCGAATCGGCGACGTCGTCGACGATAAGCACCCTTTTTCCCGCCATCCCGTGGTTGTCGGGGACGGGATCGACCAGTCGGGGATCGAGGAGCGTCGTTCCGATTCCCGTGTAGAATTCGACGTTGAGCACGAGCAGGCTCTTGATGTCCAGGGCGTATCCGATGGAGCCCGCAGGAAGGAGGCCGCCCCTGGCGACGCACACGATGATGTCCGGGCGAAAACCCGAATCCCACACGGAGCCGGCCAGGTCGCGGCACGCCTCCCCGAATTCATCCCAGGTGAGTATTTCGCGCTCGTCAGTCATGCGTCAATTATGCCCGCTTTGGCTTCGCGCGGCCGACGCGCTGAGGTTCGGCGCGCCTTCGCCGACGGCGTCCTCGTCGCGAATGGACCCCAGTATCTCAAGAACGTCGGGGTGGAGTGCGCCGTTGGTGGCGAGGGCGCAGCCTCCCCACGGGCCGGGTTCGCCGTGCAGCGACGTGAAGGAGCCGCCGGCCTCGGTCACGATGGGAACGAGGGCCGCCATGTCGAACAGCTCCAGCTCCGGCTCGCACGCCAGGTCGACGGCGCCCTCGGCGACCAGCATGAAGCTCCAAAAGTCCCCGTAGGCTCGCGAGCGCCACACGCGCTGGGCGAGGCGGAGAAACGCGCGAAGCTGGCCGCGGTCCGCCCAACCCTTGAGCGAGGAGTAAGACATCGAGGCTTCCGCCAGATCGGAGACTTCCGAGACCCGGAGCCGGCGCGCGCCCACCCAGCTCTTGCCCGTGAACGCGCCGACGCCTTTAGCCGCCCACCACCTTCTGCCGAGCGAGGGCGCCGAGACGATGCCCACAACGATCTCGCCTTCTTCTTCCAGCGCCAAAAGCGTTCCCCACACGGGGACCCCGCGGACGAAGTTCTTCGTCCCGTCGATGGGGTCGATGATCCAACGCCTGGCCGAACGCAGGAGAATCCCGCCGTGTTCCTCGCCATAGATGGCGTCTCGCGAGCGCGAACGGCCGAGCATCGCCCTGATGATCCGATCCGCCTCCCTGCCGACGCCGGTCGCGGGGGAAAGGCCCTCCTTCGTTTGGGCGGAGAAATCTTCGGTCTGAAAATGGCGAAGCGTCACAGAGTCGACGCGGTCGATGATTGAGCTCGCGAAGGCGAGGTCGTCGTTGACGCGGGTGAGGGACATTCTCAGCTCCAATCCTCGGTGCAGGCGGCCAAGAGCCGGCGAAAGGAGGCCGTTCGGGCAATGAGCCTCAGATCCGTCTGCTCGGACAGCGCGCATTCCGGGGAATCCCACCCGTGCTCGCAACCGCGTGGGCAGTTCTCGGCGATCGCGGCGAGGTCGGTGAATCCCCTGAGAACATCCTGCGGCGAGACGTGGGCCAAACCGAAGCTGCGCACCCCCGGCGTGTCGATGATCCTCCCTCCGCCGGGCAGGGCGAGCGAGACGGCCGAAGTCGACGTGTGCCGCCCTTTTCCGGTGACCGCGTTCACCTCTCCCGTCGCCCGATCTGCGTCGGGCACCAAAGCGTTGATGAGGGTCGATTTTCCGACTCCCGAATGGCCGACCAGCACCGTTGCGACGCCTGCGAGCGCCTTCCGGAGGGCCTCCAGCCCGCTGGCCTCGGCGTCGCCCTCCTCGAGCCTGCGAGCCTCCAAGTCTTTGCGGGATCCCAGGTCGACGACGACGACGCGCAGGCCCAGCGCCCCGTAAGAATCGAGGAGCCGGTCGGGCGAGGCGAGGTCCGCCTTCGTCAGCACGAGCAGCGGCTCCATCCCGGCGTCGTAGGCTGCGACGAGGCAGCGGTCGATCATCCCGGTTTTCGGCGGCGGGTCGGCCAGGGCCGTGACGATCGCGAGCTGCTGGGCGTTGGCGACGATGCAGCGCTCGCGGCCGTTTCCCTCCTCGGTGCTGCGCAGAAGCCGGGAGGCGCGGGCCTCGACCGAGACGACGCGGGCCAAGGTGTCTTTTTTCCCCGAAACGTCGCCCGTCACCCGCACTCGATCGCCGACGACGACGGAGCCGCGGCCCAGCTCGCGAGCCTTGACCGCGGTGACGGCGAGGCCGTCGGCGAGCACGAGGCGGTAGCGGCCGCGATCGACGCCCACGACCTCCGCTGTGCGGGCCGACGAATAGTCGGGGCGGATCTTGGTGCGGGGCCGCGACCCTTTGCCGGGGCGGACCCTCACTCGAGGGTCGTCGGTGCCGATGTCCCGCCTCATGCCCCGAGTCCGGCGTGTCCGAAGATGTCGCCGAGCGGGGCGGGTGCGACGTCCTCGGCGCCCGCCGCGAGGTCTTCCCACATGTCGACGAATTGGGGGAACGTTTTGGCGGTCGTCTCGACGTTCGCAACTCTCAGGCCGGGAATGCGCAGTCCGAGGATCGCCCCGAAGGTGGCCATGCGATGGTCGGCGTAGGTCTCGATCGTCGCGGGCTTCGGCGGACCCGGCTCGATGAGAAGGTCGTCGCCTTCGATTTGCGCCTTCGCGCCGACCTTCGTCAGTTCTGCGACGAGGGCCGCCAGACGGTCGGTTTCGTGGCCCCTGAGCTGGCCGATGTTGCGCAAAGCAGACGGGCCGTTCGCGAAGGCTGCGACCGCCGCGACCGTGGGCACAAGCTCGCCGACGTCGTGCATGTCCGCGTCAAGAGGGCCGATCGTGGCCGGTCCGCGCAAGGCGAGCCTGCCGTCGGCTGCGCGGGTGCGCGCCCCCATGGCTTCAAAGAGCTCGCGATAGGCCGACCCGGGCTGCCTCGAATCGGGCCAGTCGAGGATTGTCTCGCCGCCCGTCGCCATCGCGGCGGCGAGGAACGGCCCCGCATTCGACAGGTCCGGTTCGACGGTGACGTCGCCAATTCTCGGGATTCCGGGCTCGACCGTCCATCGCGTGGGCTGACCGGGGGGATCGGCGGGTTCGGCGCCGAGTCCGCCGCGGGCGTCGGAGCCGTTGCACGGAGACGGTTCGACGGAAGGCGAAAGTCCGCCGGACCGGCCGGAACCGTCGATGGCGCGCACTGCGATGCCCGCCTCACGCAGTACGTCGACGGTCATGGCGATATGCGGCGCCGAGGGTATTCGCCGGCCCGTGTGGCGTATGTCCAGCCCCCTTTCCATTCGCGGCGCCGCAAGCAATAGCGCCGAGACGAATTGCGAAGATCCCGACGCGTCGATCTCGACCGTCCCTCCTGTGACCGCTCCCTTTCCCTTGACGGTCATCGGCAGGGCGGCCTGGCCTGAGGCGGACGTTGAATGCGCGATCTGGCCGCCCAGCTGCTCCAGCGCCCGCACGAGCGGGGCGATCGGGCGCGTTCGAGCGGCCTCGTCGCCGTCGAAAACCACGTCCCCCCGCGCAAAGAGGGCGATTGGGGGGACAAAACGCATGACGGTTCCGGCCAAGCCGACGTCTACGTGCGCGCCCCGCAGCGGGCCGGGCGTGACGACGATCGCTGCGCCGTCGCCTTCGACTCCTGCCCCCATCGCAGTCAAGGCCTGCGCCATCAATGCGGTGTCCCGGGAAATGAGGGGGCGACGTATGACTGCGGGCTCCTCGCCGAGCGCCGCCGCAAGCAGGTACCTGTTCGTCAGCGACTTCGAACCGGGAAGGCTCACGTTTGCGCGGACGGGGCCGGAAGGCTGCGGCGCGGTCCACACGGCCCGCGGCCCGGGCGACGACGAGTGCCGCGCGGACGGC
>ERZ772924.229-NODE-229-length-27907-cov-16.581466_pt1 | contig 27907 bp, 24 predicted proteins | sample MGYA00512116_ERZ772924 | MGnify/ENA primary metagenome ERZ772924 (study PRJEB29015, sample SAMEA2737920) | human oral metagenome | biome: human oral; feature: human-associated habitat; material: dental | place: China | collected 2134 ...
GAGCCCGCCGCACGCGCCAGCGCCGCCACCATCGTGGCTGCCGGCACCCGGGCCACCTGCGGGTCGCCCTCGACCAGGGGCGCCACCAGCACCTCGAAGGCCAGCGCCTGCAGCGCATCGCCCACCAGCATGGCCATGGCTTCGCCATACTGACGATGCACCGTGGGCTTCCCCCGGCGCATGTCGTCGTTGTCCATGGCCGGCATGTCGTCATGCACTAGCGAATAGACGTGAATGAGTTCCACCGCACAGGCAGCGCCGTCCAGCACGCGGGCATCGGCGCCCACCAGCTCGCCGGCCGCGTAGACCAGCAGCGGACGCACCCGCTTGCCCCCGCCCAGCACCGCATAGCGCATCGCCTCGTGCAGCCGGTCGGGCGCCAGGCCGGGTGCCTGCCCCGAAGGCCCCGGCAGCCGTGCCGCCAGCGCCTCTTCCACATGTGCGGCGCACGCCTGCATCCAGGCCTGCAGCGTCAACGGCGCAGCGGCCGGGCTGGCGCCCAGCGCCGTTGCCAAGATGTCCTGGTTCATTCTCCGCGCCCCTTCGCCCGGGTTCTTGGGGCAGCCGCCCCGCTGTTCATGGTGCCGCCCTCGGCGTCACCGGCCTCGCTCCCTGCCTCTTCCGGCACCTCGTAGGGCACCAGCAGGCCGGCCTCCAGCACCTCGACCTGCTGCGTGACCGCTGCCAGCTTGTCGCGGCAGCGCTTGAGCAGCGTCACGCCGCGCTCGTAGGCCGACAGCGACGCTTCCAGCGGCAGGCGGCCGTTCTCCATCTGTTCGATCAGTGCCTCCAGCTCCTGCATCGACTGGTCGAAGCTCTCCGACGGATCCGGAACATCCTGACCGGAACTCGGCGACGGAGCCCCGTCCGCACGGGCGGCAACTTTCATCCCAATACCTCGATACCCTCGACGAACACGACAGACGGATAAGCACGCCCGCGCCCGAGCGACGGCGCAAGAACAGGCCGCCCCGGCGACACGATGGCGTGCCACGGCCCCCCGGCGACACCGGGGTGTCGGCATTCTAGCGCGTGTCGTGCCCGTCCCACGCATCCTGCTTCGGGAATCCCCCAAACCGGCCAAAGAAGCCGACAGGACACAATGCCCCATCATCCTGCCAGAAAATCTGCTGGGCACCCCACCCCGTTGCCGGTAGAATCCGGCCCTTCCGGAGCAGGCGGACATCACCCGCCGCAGCCGCCTCGAATCCCTGCCTCGCGCCATTTACTGCGGCGCCCCGGCCCGGCCTCGGCGGCCTCCTCATCCTTCAGCGGCCCGGCCCCGCGGCAGGCCGAAGGCCTCCTTTCCTGTTCAGCCGCTTCACATCACTTCTGGTCGGAGGGACGCAGGTTCCATCATGACGGACATCGGGCATCTGGCACACATCCAGCGACCCGCAACCCAGTTGCCGGTCACTGCCTATTTCGACGAATCACTGTATCGACAAGAACTGCATCGGCTGTTCGACAACGGCCCCGGCTATCGCGGCCATCGCCTGATGGTGCCCGAACCCGGCGACTACCGCACCCTGGTGGCCGAGCAGGAAGGCCGCGTGCTGGTCAACCAGCGTCCCGACGCGCAGAACCCGCAGGGGCGCATCGAGCTGCTCTCCAACGTCTGCCGCCACCGCCAGGCCATCATGCTCAACGGCTCGGGCAACGCCGACAGCATCGTCTGTCCGCTGCACCGCTGGACCTATGACCTGGACGGCAGCCTGAAAGGCGCCCCGCACTTCGACCAGCAGCCCTGTCTGGAACTGCCCCGCTATCCCCTGCAGGAATGGCAGGGCCTGCTCTTCGAGAGCCCGCGCGACATTGCCGCCGACCTGCGCGGCATGAGCGTGGCCGCCGACCTGGACTTCTCCGGCTACCGCCTCGACCACGTCGAGGTGCACGAGTGCAACTACAACTGGAAGACCTTCATCGAGGTCTATCTGGAGGACTACCACGTCGTGCCCTTCCACCCGGGTCTGGGCCACTTCGTGGACTGCAACGACCTGAAGTGGGAATTCGGCGAGTGGTATTCCGTGCAGACCGTCGGCCTGCACCGCGACCTGCAGAAACCCGGCAGCCCTGTCTACCGCAAGTGGCACGATGAAGTGCTGCGCTTCAACGGCGGCAAGCTGCCCAAGTACGGTGCTATCTGGCTCACCTACTACCCCAACCTGATGGTGGAGTGGTATCCCAACTCGCTCATCATCTCCTCGCTCATCCCGCGCGGCCCGGGCAAGACCACCAACATCGTCGAGTTCTACTACCCCGAGGAAATCGTCTGGTTCGAGCGCGAGTTCATCGAGGCCGAGCGTGCCGCCTACATGGAGACCGCCATCGAGGACGACGAGATCGGCGAGCGCATGGACGCCGGCCGCCGTGCCCTGCTGGAACGTGGCGAGAACCAGACCGGCCCCTACCAGAGCCCGATGGAAGACGGCATGCAGCACTTCCACGAGTTCCTGCGCCGTGAACTGGGCGACGTGGGCGACGACCGCAACCTGCCGGCCAATCACCCCACCGGGCACCAGCTCACCGAGCGCCAGCTCGTCCGCCCGCGGTAAGATGCCCGACGGGGCGCCGGATCGGCCGACGCCCTGCCGGAAGCGCCGGCGGCCCCGCCCCCGGCGCGCACCTCATTGCCGCCATGAACTGGACAACGCTGATCTCCGCCGAAGAACTGGCCCACGCCATCGATCGCTGCGTGCTCGTCGACTGCCGCCACCGGCTCGACGATCCACAGGCTGGCCGACGTGCCTGGGAAGCAGGCCACATCCCGTCGGCACACTTCCTCTCCATCGACGACGACCTCAGCGGCCGTCATGATCCCTCGCTGGGCCGCCACCCCCTGCCCGACCGCGAGACACTGCGGCACAAGCTGGCCGCACTGGGCCTCTCCGACGACACCCAGCTCGTCGTCTACGACGACCAGGGCGGTGCCATGGCCGGACGGCTCTGGATGCTGGCCCGCTGGCTGGGCCACCGTCACGTCGCCCTGCTCGACGGCGGCATGGCCGCCTGGCAGCGCGCCGGCTACCCGATGTCCACCGAAGCCCCCGCACCCGCCACGCCCGGCCACCTGTCCGAGCGCCCGACGCTCGTCACCCTGCTCAACACCGCCCAGCTCATGGCCGCCCTGCAGGACGGTCACAGCCAGATCGTGGATGCCCGCCCCGCCGAGCGCTTCCAGGGCAAGGACACCAGCATGGACCCCGTGGCTGGCCACATCCCCGGCGCCATCAACCGGCCGCTCTCGCAGAACCTGCGCCCCGACGGCCGCTTCAAGCCCGCCGAAGTGCTGCGCCACGAATGGGAAACCCTGCTGGCCGGCCGCAAGCCCGAAGACATCATCCAGCAGTGCGGCTCGGGCATCACCGCCAACCACAACCTGCTGTCGATGGAACTGGCCGGCCTGCCCGGCAGCCGCCTCTATCCGCCCTCCTGGAGCGGCTGGATCAGCGATCCTTCCCGACCGGTCGCCAAGGGCGAGTAGTCCCGCCAGGGCCGTCCAGGCTCGTCAGGCCCGAAGCTCGGACCTGATGCAACACAGGCCATCCATCTGCCCAGATGAGTAGCCGCCAGGGCGGCCTTCGGGCGTCATGCCCCCCAAGAACAGACAGGGCGGCCACCGTGTGAACCACGGTTGACCGCCCTGTCTGCGTCCGGTGCGAACGGGCACCCAAGTGCCCCGTCCGCCCACCGGCCCGATGCTCAGTCCGGATACTTCCGGATGAAGTCGTGCACCTTCTCGACCATCTTCTTCGAGCCCACGAAGAAGGGGCTGCGCTGGTGCAGCTCGGTGGGCTGGATGTCCAGAATGTTGCGCTCACCGTCGGTGGCCATGCCGCCAGCCTGCTCGGCCAGGAAAGCCATGGGATTGCACTCGTACAGCAGCCGCAGCTTGCCCTTCGGATAGTTGCTGCCCTGCGGGTACATGTAGATGCCGCCCTTCAGCATGTTCCGGTGGAAGTCCGACACCAGCGAACCGATGTAGCGCGACGTGAGCGGCAGCCCCTCGGACGGGCGGTCTTCCTGACAGTACTTGATGTACTTCTTCACGCCCTGCGGGAACTTCAGGTACTGGCCCTCGTTCACCGAATAGATCTTGCCGTCCTCGGGAATGCGGATGTTCTCGTGCGACAGCGCGAACACGCCGATGCCCGGGTCATAGGTGAAGCCGTTAACGCCATTGCCCGTGGTGTAGACCAGCATCGTGGAAGAACCATACACCACATAGCCCGCGGCCACCTGGGCGCGGCCCGGTTGCAGGAAGTCCTCCAGCGTCACCGGCGTGCCTACCGGCGTCACCCGCCGATAGATGGAAAAGATGGTGCCCACCGACACGTTCACGTCGATGTTGGACGAACCGTCCAGCGGATCGGTCAGCACGATGTACTTGGCATTGCGGTTCTTCTCGCTGTCGAAGGCGATGAAGTTCTCTTCCTCTTCCGACGCAAAGCCTGCCACGTCGTCGCGAGCAAAGAAGGCCGCACTGATCGTCTTGTGCGCGAACACGTCCAGTTTCTTCTGCTGCTCGCCCTGCACGTTCTCGGCGCCGGCGTCACCCAGAATCTCGTGAACCAGACCGGCCCGGTTGATGTCACGGTTGATGACCTTGGCCGCCAGACGGATGGCCGCCAGAATGCCGCTCAGATTGCCGCGGGCATGCGGGTACTCGGCCTGCTTCTCGACGATGAATTCACCCAGACTCTTCATGGAAGTCTCCTGCTTAACAAAATGAAAAGATCAAACTCCTCATATTGTAATTAGGTGGGGGTATATCTTCCGTGAATGACTGGGCAACCACCTCAAAACTCAGGGAAAACCCGAAGCCCCCTCGGCCACGCCGGTCTTCTCCCCTTTCCAGACCTTGAGCAACCTACATGGGCTTGAACGGCACCGCCCCTTCCGGCCGATAGCCGAAGGTGAGCAGCGCCTTACCGCGGCGAGACGCCGGCCCCACCGTCACCCAGGCCATGTTATTGCCAGCGGCATCGTCCCAGCGCGTGCGTCCCAGCAGACCGCTACCGTGATCCTTCAGCGGCACCTCACCCGACGCCGGGCCCAGCGCCTTCAGAAGCTGCGCCTGCACCTTGGGGTACATCGCCAGGATCTCGTCGTTCTCGCGTACCAGCGGCTCCGTCGTCATGCTCACCTGGTATAAGCCGCCCTTCAGGAAGTAGTAGCCTGCCCGGAACGTCTCCCCGGCCACCTTGACCTCCTTGGCCAGCAACTCCCGGGCACCATTCATGAGAGAGTCCGGTTTCAGCGGCGGGGTCAGGCCCGAGACCTGCTTCTGCACTTCAGCCACCGTCATGCCGACCTTCAGCCCCGTCCAGGGCATCCGGGGCGAAGCCGCGGCCTGGACATCCCCGGACAGCTTCAGACCGGCATCCACCCCTGCACTGCAAGGCATCGCCTGGTAGCTGACCTTGCCATCCACCACGCACTTGTGAACCTGCGCCTGCGCAGGCGTCGCAGCCGTCACCAGCCCCAGCCCCAGGGCCGACAGGAAGTGACGCAGAGAGAAACGCCGCGAAGCAGGAAGAGAAACCTCAGAAGCTTTCATCGTCATCGGGAACATCGAAACACACCCACAAGGGAAGCAAGTTCTTTCGCCGTGGCATTTGTACCTGCAAACCGCATCACACGGCAGGCACCGCCCGATGGAAGGCATGACCCGACAGACTGACCGCAATTCGGTCTGACCGTCTCCGGGCAGAAACCCGGCCATGCCGCAGAGCATCAGGGCTGCAAACCGCCCCTGCAGGACCGTCTACCCGCCCCGTCACCGCTTTCGGGGGAACGACGCCTTGAACGACGGCGCCCCTTCCGGTCGATATCCGGCCGTCAGCAAGGACCAACCGAAGTTCCCGTGCGACACAAACACCCAGGCCTTCTCGTCGCCGGCGGCATCCCGCCAGTTCGTTTCCCCCCGCAGGCTGCCGTGCCGCTCTTCCAGCGGCACCTCATCCGACGCCTTGCCCAGCACCTTCAGCAGCAGCTGCTGCAGCTTTCCGTACAGATGCCGGACCTCGCCATTGCTCCGCATCGCCGGCGCATCCGGCGCGAGACCGAACATAAGATAGCCGTCGTCCAGAAAATAATACCGCCCCTTGAATGTCGTGCCGGCCAGCTGTACGTCCTTCTCCAGGAGCACCACGGCTCCATTGGCCATCCTTTCCACCTTCGAAGGTGCCGTTGCGCCGGGTACCCGCTTCAGCACATCGGCCACGCTCATGCCGGACTCAAGGCCCGTCCAGAGCTTGCGCAAGGTGGCAACATCACGGCCCACCCCATCATCCTGAACCGGCTTCAGCGCCCCCTCGGCCTCCCCACTGCAAGGCATCGCCTGGTAGCTGACCTTGCCGTCCACCTTGCACTTGTAGACCTGCGCCTGCGCAGGCATGGCAGCCATCATCAATCCCGCCACCCACGGCAGGGCGAACAGGAGGCGGCTCGCATGGAAGCGCCCGGACAGGCGACACAAAACCGGAGAGACCTTCATCATCGGGAACATCGGGGCCATCCACACAGGAAGCGGGTTCTTTTGCCGCGAACTTGTACCCGCAAACCTCAGCGCTTCGCACACACCGCCCGATGGAAGGCCCAGCCCGACAGACCGGGCACCGCGCAACCCCACTGCAAAAACAGAAAGCCCGGACAGGTCATCTCATCGACCTGCCCGGGCTTCCGGGTACCCTGGCAGCCCTGGCAGAAGGCCCCAGATTTCAAAGGATGTCAGACCTTACCTGGAAAACACCTTCTTCAGGATGGCCGAACCCGTACCCACCGGATCCGCACGGATCGACTTCTCTTCCGCCGCGATCATCTTGTACAGGCCATCCATCGCCTTGTTGGTCACATAGCTCTCGATTTTCGCGTCGTCCGACTTCACCACCCCCAGCTTGGACGCCTGCCCGGCCAGCGAGTTGTACTGCTTCGCCAGCCCCATCTTGCCCGTGTACTGCGTCACGATCGGCAGGAACTTCTGATACATCTCCTTCGAGGTCTTCTCACGGAAGAAGCTCGTCACCGAATCATCGCCGCCCGCCAGAATCCCCTTGGCATCCTTCACCGACATGCCCTTGATGGCATTGAGCAGCAGCGTCTTCGCCTCCGGCACCGCCGCCTCGGCTGCCCGGTTGATGTTCACCTGCAGCGCCTCGAAATCCTTCTGCTTGCCCATCAGCTTGGCCGCCTTCTCCAGCTTCTGCAGACTGGACGGCAGCGGGATCTTCACCTCCGGATTGCCCAGAAAGCCATCGGCCTTGCCCAGACTGGCCACCGCCGACTCCGCCCCCTTCTGCAGCGCCGCCTTCACCGCCGCCGACGCATCGGTCTGCGTGATCGACGACAGATCCAGCGCCAGGGCCGTACCCGGCAGCGCCACCGTCCCGGCCAGCGCCACGCCCAGCGACAGCGAAGCCGCAGCCAGCGGTGCCCCCAGCAGGCGGCGTACCTTGATCATGGAATGAACACCCATCAAACTCTCTCCCATCGGGTCAGAAACCAGCTTTCAATTGTGACAGATGACAGATGCCCCGACATGTAAAACACCGTTGAAGTCTGACAGCCGCGCCCACCAGAACGCTTGCCCCGACCGGCACAGCACCGTCCTTGCGTCCCTCCCCGCCTCAAGCAGGACACACTACTTGGCGTCATCCCGCAACGTTTTCTCGTTGCAATCAAGCGCCGACGCTGCATCCTTCCAAGTGCCGTACTGCACCTTCGCCCATCGCGCCAAAGATTGATCATGCGCGATACGCTCTACGACGGTCGGCCATTTCGCACGCTCAATGTCATTGATGAAGGCAACCGGGAGGGGCTGCGCATCGAATGTGGCAGCTCCATCTCGTCCCTGCGGCTGGTACGGGTCATGCAGGAACTCGTGGAAGTCTACGGCAAGCCCGAGGCCATCAGGCTGGACAACGGTCCAGAGATGACCTCGCATACCTTCGTGGACTGGGCCCGGGATCAGGGCATCCGGCTGATGTTCATCCAGCCCGGCAAGCCCAACCAGAACGCCTTCATCGAACGCTTCAACCGAAGCTTTCGCACCGAGGTGCTCGATGCGTGTCTGTTCGATTCGGTCGATCAGGTTCAGGCGCAGGCCGATGCCTGGCTGACTGACTACAACGAACAGCGTCCCCATGAATCCCTGGGCAATGTACCGCCTGCGGTCTACATGTTCAGGACTTTCCCAGCCGGAGTCTCTACTTTTGGGTTGTCCTCTTGACGGGGGTGTCTACGCTGATCCATCATGATGTTTCCAGATTCATCATGATGGCTACTTGCATGAACACCCCTGTGCGCGAAAAGTTTTCTTCCCAGGCTGCGCCCGAGGTACTGGCGGCGCTTCGCCAGATTGCAGAGGCCGAAGGCCGGCAGTTTCAGTCCATACTGGATGAGGCACTGCGCGACTACATTGATCGCAGGCAGAGGGAACGCCCTCGGCGGCACGTCATGTCGGCCTTTGCAGCCAGTCTGGACGAGTTCGATGCGTTGTATCGAGAGCTGGCCAAGTAGGTGGTCATGACAACCGACTACCTGACAACGGCCGATGTACTTGGCCTGCACAGGGTGCTGATGCAGCGTTATGGGGGAACCCCGGGGCTCAGGGATGCGGGTGCGCTGGAGTCGGCGCTTTTTCGTCCGCAGACGGGCTACTACGAGGACATCGTGGCCGAAGCGGCGGCCTTGATGGAAAGCCTGGCCATCAATCACCCCTTCATCGATGGCAACAAGCGCATCGCCTTTGCGGCGACGGATGTCTTTCTGCGCATCAATGGCTGGCGCCTGCATCGCCCTGCACTGCAGATCCATGAAGACATGATGCAGATGCTGGAATCCGGCACGTTCGACCTTGCCCGGCTGGAGCCTTGGTTGCGCAGCTTTGCCAGCCCGGACGATCGGTGAGTATCGGGATGGCGCGTGCTTGACTCAGGCTATAGATATTTTTATTGCTGCCGCCAATCAGTGTCCTGGCGCCGTTTCATGGCGTTCGGCGCCAAGACAACCCACAACACAGCAGGGACCCTACACCACCCCCCGCTCCCGCAGCCCCGCAATGCCTGCCGCATCCACCCCCAGATCGGCCAGGATCTCGTCGGTGTGTTCACCCACCAGGGGGGGCGCACGTCGGTACTCCACCGGGGTCTTCGACAGTCGGATCGGGCTGGCCACCAGCGGCACCTCGCCGGCCTCGGGGTGCGGCATCTTCACGGCCAGACCGCGTGCCTGCACCTGCGGATCGACAAACACCTCGGCCAGACCATTGATGGGACCGCAGGGCACGGCACGGGCCTCCAGCTGAGCAATCCACTCGGTCGTGGTGCGGGTGGCCGTGATCTCGTTCAGCAGCGGAATGAGTTCGGAACGGTTTTCCACCCTTGCACGGTTGGTGGCAAAGCGCGCATCGGCCGCCAGTTCGGGCCTTCCGGCCACCTCGCAGAAGCGGGCAAACTGACCGTCGTTGCCGATGGCCAGGATCATGTGGCCATCCGCCGTGGGAAAATCCTGATACGGAACGATGCTGGGGTGCGCATTGCCCATCCGTCGCGGGCTGTTGCCGGTCGCCAGATAGTTCATGGCCTGGTTGGCCAGACAGGCCACCTGCACGTCCAGCAGCGCCATGTCGATGTACTGGCCCTCACCGCTTTGCTCGCGCCAGGCCAGCGCCGCCAGCACGGCATTGGTGGCATACAGGCCGGTCAGGATGTCGGTCAGCGCCACGCCCACTTTCATGGGGCCAGCACCCGGTTCTCCATCCGGCCGGCCAGTGATGCTCATCAGCCCCCCCAGCCCCTGAATCAGGAAATCATAGCCGGCGCGTGGCGCATAGGGACCATCCTGCCCGAAACCGGTAATGGAGCAATACACCAGCCGCGGATTGACGGCCTTCAGGCTGTCGTAGTCCAGTCCGTACTGCTTCAAGCCACCCAGCTTGAAGTTCTCCAGTACCACGTCGGACTGCGCTGCCAGCCGACGCACGATGTCCTGGCCTTCCGGCTGAGTGATATCGACCGTAATGGAGCGCTTGTTCCGGTTGGCGCACAGATAATAGGCAGCTACCGAAGTATCTTGCCCCTGATCATTCTTGATCCATGGCGGCCCCCAGCCCCGGGTATCGTCGCCAGGCCCCGGGCGCTCCACCTTGATGACATCCGCCCCCAGGTCCGCCAGAATCTGCCCCGCCCACGGACCGGCCAGAATGCGCGACAGGTCCAGCACGCGAATGTGTGACAGCGCGCCCGCCATGATCAGTCTCCTCATGTTTTTTGGTTCTTGCCGCACACTCCCAACAAGGCCGTGCGGCCGGCCGAAAGAACCGGCGACCCGTCATCCGGACCGGGTCGCCTCTGGCATGCCAGGGTCGATCAGTTGGCAAACGCTGCAATGCCGGTGATGGCCCTGCCCAGGATCAGCGCATGGATGTCATGCGTGCCCTCGTAGGTGTTGACCACCTCCAGGTTCACCAGATGACGCGCCACCGGGTATTCGTCGGAGATGCCGTTGCCCCCCAGCATGTCGCGTGCCATCCGGGCAATTTCCAGCGCCTTGCCGCAGGAATTGCGCTTGACGATGGAGGTGACTTCCACCGGCGCAATGCCCTCATCCTTCATGCGGCCCACACGCAGCACGGCCTGAAGGCCCAGCGAGATTTCAGTGGCCATGTCGGCCAGCTTCTTCTGGATGAGCTGGTTGGCCGCCAGCGGCCGGTTGAACTGCTTGCGGTCCAGCGTGTACTGGCGGGCGGCCTCATAGCAGGCCTCGGCAGCCCCCAGCGCGCCCCAGGCAATGCCATAGCGGGCGGAGTTCAGGCAGGTGAACGGACCTTTCAGGCCCCGCACCTCGGGGAAGGCATTCTCTTCAGGCACGAACACCTCGTCCATCACGATCTCGCCGGTGATGGAGGCGCGCAGACCCACCTTGCCGTGGATGGCAGGAGCCGACAGACCCTTCCAGCCCTTCTCCAGAATGAAGCCGCGGATCTGGCCTTCATCATCCTTGGCCCAGACCACAAAGACATCGGCGATGGGACTGTTGGTGATCCAGGTCTTGGCCCCCGACAGGCTGTAGCCACCCTCGACCTTGCGGGCGCGCGTCACCATGCTGCCCGGGTCGGAGCCATGGTTGGGCTCGGTCAGGCCAAAGCAGCCGATCAGCTCGCCCGTGGCCAGCTTGGGCAGATACTTCTGCTTCTGCTCTTCGGTGCCGAAAGCCTCGATGGGCACCATCACCAGCGAGCCCTGCACGCTCATCATCGAGCGGTAGCCGGAATCGACCCGCTCGACCTCGCGGGCAATCAGCCCGTAACAGACATAGTTGAGCCCGGCGCCACCGTATTCCTCGGCGATGGTGGGGCCCAGCAGGCCCAGCTCACCCATCTCCCGGAAGATGCTCACATCGGTCTTCTCGTGGCGGAAAGCCTCCTGCACACGCGGCAGCAGCTTGTCCTGGCAGTAGGCACGGGCGCTGTCCTGCACCATGCGCTCGGTATCGGAAAGCTGCGCATCCAGCAGCAGCGGGTCAGCCCAGTTGAAGGGGGCGCGATGGGAAGCCATGGGTCGTCTCCTTTTCATTATTCCTTGCGCGCATTCTAACGACCCACAAAAGCCACCTCAAACGACATTTATGCAGTAACCTGTGCGATTCAGGAACTCCGAGATCGTTCGCCCAGCCCCATCATGCGCAAGAAGATCCCCAGCACCCACGCCCTGCTTGCCTTCGAGTCCGCGGCCCGCCACGAAAGCTTCACGCGGGCGGCCGAGGAACTGGCGCTGACCCAGAGCGCCGTCTGCCGACAGATCAACGCGCTGGAGGACTACCTGGGCGTGCCGCTCTTTCGGCGCACCCGGCGGGGTGTACAGCTGACCGAGGCCGGGCAGGACTACAGCCGGCAGATCGGCCCCCGGCTGGACGCCCTGGAGCAGGACACCCTGGCCGTGATGTCGCAGCACGGCACCGGCAGCACGCTGGATCTGGCTGTCGTGCCTACCTTCGCCACCCGCTGGCTGCTGCCGCGCCTGGGCCGTTTCCAGGCCCGCCAGCCCGAGGTGATCGTGAACCTGCACACCCAGACACGCCCCTTCCTGTTCGATCAGACCGGCTTCGACGCCGCCATCTACTTCGGCGATGCCGGCTGGCCGGGCACCGAGGCACATTTCCTGATGCACGAATACCCGGTGCCGGTATGCAGCCCCACCCTGCCCGGCGTGCAGCCGCACATGACGCCCGAGGTCATTGCCGAGCTGCCGCTGTTGCTGCAGAGCACCCGTCCCTACGCCTGGCGGCAGTGGTTTGCCGCCGCCGGCGTGACCACACCCCGCGCCATGACCGGCATGCGGCTGGAGCTGTTCTCGATGCTGGCCCAGGCCGCCATCGAACGGCTGGGCGTGGCGCTGATCCCGCCCTTCCTGATCCAGCAGGAGCTGGCCAACGGCAGCCTGATCAGCCCCTGCCCTCAGAGCATGCCCAGCTCACGCGCCTATTATCTGATCGTGCCCGAACACAAGGCCGAACGGCCAGCCCTGACATGCTTTCGGGAGTGGCTGGTGGAGGAGGCCAAAGAAAACGCATGCGAAGGAAACGCTCATGAACCTTTGACGAATCAGGTGCCGCCAAAATGAAGAACTCTGCCCGACTGAAGATGCAGATAGTGGAAATGCAGACACCCAATCCACCAGGCTTTCTTCAGAAAGACACCCCACTGAGAGGAATGTACAAGCTCATCGGAGAATCGGAGAAGCCGATGAAGCCATGATGCAGATAGAACTGCCGTGCCGCGTCATCCTTGGCGTCCACCACCAACGCATAGGCGGCCACTTGCTCCCGAGCCTTCAGGCAACGATCCACGGCGCAGCCAAGTAGCAAGCGCCCCAGTCCCCGGCCCTTCTCCCGTTGATCGACAGCCAGGCGCCCAAGCCGAAAGCAAGGTATTGGATATCGCGGCAACCGCTTCTGTTCAGCCAGGCTCAGCACGCTGCTCTCAACCTCGGCCGCACTCAACGTGTAATAACCCAGAATCCGGGCCGGATCCTCGCTGTCCGTCAATACGAATACCGAGCTGACGCCTCGTCGTCGATGCTGATCGGCGTAGCGCTGCAAGTAATCATTCAGCGCATCAACACCGCAGTCAAAACCTCGACGGTCGTGCAGCCCTGTGTCCAGCGCCCGTTCCTCAAACACGACGCACCTTCTCTCGGGCTTCGGTCAGTGCTTTCTCCAGCGCGGCATTCGGCTTGAAAGCGCCGTCCAGGGCCTGGGTGAAGGCCTCGAAATCACGCTGGGAAAGACTGATGCGGGCCTCTCGCGCCAGCAGCTCCTGCGCCTTCTCCTTGGCCGCCACACGTACGAAGGCGGCCATGGTCGTCCCCATCAGGGCCGCCGCCTTGGCGATCACGTCCTTCTCTTGTGCATCGATCTTCAGGTCAAACCGGGCTGTGGTCTGCATGAGGCTTCCCTCCTGTGGTACGGTTTTTTACCGTACCATGAATGTGCCTGTCAAGCTCTTCGAATCCGAGCCAGGAGAGCCGGAGCCTGCGTCTGATCGACGGTCTGATCCTGACCGGACGACACAGGCACGCCCCCTCCGCCAGAACAAGAGACGGGAATGGCGGCACAGTCCTCGTGGCCCGAATCTGGTAGTGTCTGGCCTTTTCCAGGGCAACGCCCCATCTGAGGGCGAGGTGTTGCCGTTGAACGTTGAAGCCAAGCCCTCTCCGCCCGCATGAAACCCACGACCCTGCACTGGAATCTGTCCCACAGCTATCGCTCGCTGCCCCAGGCCTTCTTCTCGGACGCTCAGCCCGCCCGCTTCCCCAGGCCCCAGATTCTGCTCTTCAACCAGCCGCTGGCCCGTGAACTGGGGCTGCTGCCGCCAGAAGACGCCACTGCGCCTGATGCCGGCGCCGGTGCCAGTGCCAGTTCAGCCGCCCATCCGGCAACGCCAACGCCATGGTCGGATGACAGCCCCTTGATGGCGGAGGCCGCAGACTTTTTCTCGGGCAACCGATTCCCCGAGGGTTCCCTGCCGCTGTCGCAAGCCTATGCGGGGCATCAGTTCGGCCATTTTGCGATGCTGGGTGACGGGCGGGCCACCCTGATCGGCGAGCAGATCACGCCGGATGGGCAACGCATCGACATCCAGCTGAAAGGCAACGGACAAACGCCCTATTCACGCCAGGGCGACGGCAAGGCGGCGCTGGGACCGATGCTGCGCGAATACCTGATCAGCGAAGCGATGCACGCGCTGCACATCCCGACGACGCGCAGTCTCGCGGTCGTCACCACGGGCGACCGCATCCATCGCCGCGGACCGAAAACCGGGGCCGTGCTGACCCGAACCGCCCAGAGCCATATCCGGGTCGCCACCTTCCAGTATGCTGCAGCCCTGCGGGACGTCGCCGCGCTGAAGGCGCTTGCCGACTACACCATCGAACGGCATTTTCCGGACATCCGCACCGAAACCGCTGCGGATCCGAAGCTCAACCCCTACCGGCTGATGCTGCGCCGAGTCATCGCGCGCCAGGTCGCCCTGGTGGCGCAGTGGCAATCGGTGGGCTTCATCCACGGTGTGATGAACACCGACAACATGGCCATTGCCGGCGAGACGATCGACTACGGCCCCTGTGCCTTCATGGACACCTATGATCCGGACACTGTCTTCAGCTCGATCGACCATCAAGGCCGCTACCGCTACAGCAACCAGCCCCCCATCGCACACTGGAACCTGACCCGGTTGGCCGAGACCCTGCTGCCGCTCTTCAGTGACGATCAGGACGAGGCCGTCGACATGGCCAAGGAGGAACTGCACGCCTTCGCCAGCCAGTTCGAGGCCTGCTACACCCGACGCATGTGCCAGAAGCTGGGCCTCTTCACCACGCAGAACGGAGAAGTGCCCGCCAGCGACCAGCTGCTGGCCATTGACCTGCTGCAGCTGATGCTGAATCACGAAGCCGACTACGCCAACACCTTCGTGCGCCTCACGCTGGCCATGGACGGCCAGGATGGCCACGATCTGGATGGTACCGAACCCCTGTTTTCCACCGAAGCCTTTTCCGCCTGGAAAACCCGATGGCATGCGCGGCTCGATGAGCAGGCACAGAGTCGACAGGAAGCCGCCGCACGGATGAAATCGGCCAACCCGTTCGTCATCCCCCGCAACGCCCTCGTCGAGGCCGCCCTGGAGGCCGCCGAAGCGCACGACATGCAGCCCTTCAACGCGCTGCTGTCTGTCCTGCAGCAACCATTCGACCCAAAATCAAATATTTGGGCCTATCAGAAGGTTCCGAAGGACAGCCGGGAATACATGACTTTCTGCGGAACCTGAGGCCGCGCACGGACGGGGCTGGCTTCGATTGCGATCGAAACAGCCAGCGCTCATCGCTTTTTTATTCTGAAGGCCCCGCCAACACCAGCTGCACAGCTATTACCCACATCGTAATGCCAACCACGAAATCCAGTACCTGCCAGGCGCGGTGCGTGGCAAAAAGCGGTCGCAGCAGGCGTGCGCCATGGCCCAGCGAGAAGAAGAACAGGAACGAGGCCGTCATCGCCCCCAGCGCAAAGTGTATTTCCTGCCCCGGAAAACGCGTGGATATCGACCCCAACAGAATGACGGTATCCAGATAGACATGTGGGTTCATCCAGGTCAGCGCCAGACAGGTTGCTATCGTGGGCCACAGCGGCGCACCACCGCCTTCCGCCGGTGCTAGACTTTCCGAACCGCCAAAGGCAGCCCGAAGGCGCAACGCTCCATACGTCAGCAAGAAGGCTGCACCACACCACCGAAACAGAGGCACCAGCCATCCGGCCATGGCTGAGACTTGTCGAAAGCCCACCACACCCAGCGAGATCAGGACGGCATCCGACAGGGCACAGGCCAGACAGACAAGTCCGACATGTTCGCCCCGTAGTCCCTGCCGCAGCACAAACGCATTCTGCGAGCCAATAGCCAGGATGAGACTGAGCCCGGCGCTGAAGCCGGTCAGGATGGCGTCATTCATTGCCCATTCTGGACAGGCGTGCCTTGCCTTTCTCGGTCAATCGATACTTCTGCAGGCGACTGTTCGGTTTCTCCGGCAAGGTATAGGCCACCTCGTCGGCAGCAATCAGTCGGCGCATCGACTCATCCAGGTATCGATTGGGTCGGGTACGCCCCAAGGCCTTGGCAATCTCGATCTTGGACAGCGGGGCACCTTCCTTCAGGACATGTAGAACCCGCCAGCTCACAGAAGGCCCGTCTTCTGACTCTACCCCTGACTCTACCCCTGACTCTACCCCTGACTCTACCCCTGACTCTACCCCTGACTTCGCCGGTGTCTTCATCAGTCGATTCTGGCCAATGAACACGGTGATCCGCAAGTGCATGCCGATCTCTTCGATCACCGGCTCGGGCAAGCCAAGCTCGCTGGCCTCCCGGAACATCCGACGCACGCCACTGCCCCATTGTTCGATGAGGCCCAACTCACGAAATACCCGGGCAATGACGCGATTGCGCAGGTTGGAAACCCCCTGGCGCATTTCCTCGATGGTCATACCCGGCACCAGGATACCCGGACTCTCAACTTCGATCCGATCATCGAAGAAGGCCACCCGTATCGGTGCACCAGGGTGCGAATAATCGGCATGAACCAAGGCGTTGGTGACAGCTTCACGCAGTATAAGCAACGGGATGCTCCAGACATCCTGACGCCGGACGTTCGAGAAATCCGCACCGCGTATGGCATGCTTTTTCAGAAACAGCATGACCTGCTCGACACAATCAGGCAGGCTTGCATGGATCTCAGCATGATCGAATATATGCGCCTTGTCGACACCTATGAACCGGCCACACTGCACCCAGGCATCTGGGAAATAGGCGCCTCGATCCTTCCCGAACAGCAGCATGCCGCCCTTGCTGGGTACCAACCTGCCTTGGTCACGCACCAGGACCCGCAGGCTCAGCAACGCCTGCTCATCCAGCTTTCGCCGATCACTGAACAGACGCTGTGCTGTCTGGATATCCAGATCATCCGGCCCCAAGTCCGGCATCGGCATTTCGTCGAACACGATACCTTCAGAGGAACGCCGCAACTCGGCGGCCAGCGCTGATCCCGCCTGTCGATTGCTGGACCCTAGGCGAACATAAACGCCGTCCGGCAGCCCTTCCGACTTGAGGTAATAAGGCCGATTGCTGCCCGGAAAGACCTCCACGGCCAGGATGTTCCTGTCCTGCCAGCTCAGTATTTCCACATTAGGCACCAGACGGGGTGCAATGGCATCGTCGATCAGATTGTCCAGCCGCTCCTCGTCATCCAGCGGCTGCTCCAGACCGATCACCCTCCGATCATCCGCCACACCGATCAGCACGATTCCTCCAGCCGAGTTGGCAAAGGCCACCAATGTCTTCAGCAGGTTCCGGGGTGATGACAGGTCACGCTTGAATTCCAGCGTCTTGCCTTCCGGCTGTGTCAGCAGATGTTCGATAAAGGAATTCATGCCTTGTCACCTCTTTTCTTCAGACCCCTGCTCAAAAGACTGAAGAACACCCTTTCGCTTCAAAAGATGGACGCAGGCATGAATACTTGCCAGATAATAATAAAAAACCCAACTCAAGAAAACACACTTATCATAATCCGTTTTCTGATCTATATTATGATGTCTAATACCAAAATTGTTCGCTATTTCAAACAAATCACTCTCATCTTTTTTAAATATAACCCTTTCTCGAGATTTTTTAACCAAAAACTCCAGGACATCCGCCAGCTCCCTAACCGCATTCTTTCGGTTCTGAAAAGACCCCGCCTCCTTGTCGCGCATCCTGAAAGATAATTTCGCCGCACGAACCCTCTTTTCAACATTCTCTTTATCTGGATGATTGATGTCAGCATCAAATAACAACTCCAGCCCCTCGGGAACCAAAGACATAACATCGCCATTCTCGGACAACTCAAAACCACCCCCGTATCCGCGCAAAATACCATTTATATTAGACAAATAAAACTCCTTTCCAGATGTTTTGTCGTAATACACACCATTAAAATCATAATCTCGCCCTGAGACGCGCTCGAACAGATATTCGATCATATCAAACACATCACCCTCAGACGAATAGCCACTCATGTCTCCAAGCGGCCAAAGCCCCTTCTTCCTCAGACATGCATAAACACGAATGGACGGATCGCTGCCAAGCTCCCCTACCCCTCCGTTTGACTCTCCCCCAAAATACTGGTCCAGGTAGCCACAACGCCCCAGTTCTTCAACTTCGTATTTGAACAGTTCTTTCAGTTCGTCCAGGCCATAACTTCGCTCCTTTCCGGACTGCCTTTCAGAAAAGAACTTGCGCTTATCCATGATCTACGATCCCCACCCGAAATCAAACGATCAGACGCTCAATGCGCCTGCTCCCAGTTCTCGCCCACGCCCACTTCGGCCAGCAGCGGCACCGAAAGCTGGGCCACGCCAGCCATGCGGGCTGGCAGGTCGGTCTTCAGGCGTTCCACCTCGGCGTCGGGCACTTCCAGCACCAGTTCGTCGTGCACCTGCATCACCAGGCGGGCGCCCAGGTTCTCGCGCCGCAGCCAGGCGTGCACGTCGATCATTGCCAGCTTGATGAGGTCGGCGGCCGTGCCCTGCATGGGGGCGTTGATGGCGGCGCGCTCGGCCATCTGGCGACGGCCCATGTTGGATGATCCGATCTCGGGTAGCCACAGCCGGCGGCCGAACACGGTCTCGACGTAGCCCTGCTCGCGGGCCTGGGCGCGAGTACGCTCCATGTAGGCGGCCACACCGGGGTAGCGGGCAAAGTAGCGGTCGATGTAGGCCTGCGCCGCGCCACGCTCGATGCCCAGGTTGGCCGCCAGGCCGAAGGCGCTCATGCCATAGATGAGGCCGAAGTTGATCACCTTGGCATAGCGGCGCTGCTCGCTGTTGACCTCTGCAATCGGCACGCCGAAGACTTCGGATGCCGTGGCGCGGTGCACGTCCTCGCCGTCGGCGAAGGCCTTCAGCAGTCCGGCATCCTGCGAGATGTGCGCCATGATGCGCAGCTCGATCTGCGAGTAGTCGGCCGACATCATTCGATGGCCCGGCGGCGCAATGAAGGCTTCGCGGATGCGTCGCCCTTCCGGGGTGCGCACCGGGATGTTCTGCAGGTTCGGGTCGCTGGAGGCCAGCCGGCCGGTGATGGCCACGGCCTGTGAATAGGTGGTGTGCACGCGCCCGGTCTGCGGGTCGGCCATCTCCGGCAGCTTGTCGGTGTAGGTGGACTTCAGCTTGGCCAGGCCCCGCCACTGCAGCAGCACCTTGGGCAGCGGGTAGTCCAGCGCCAGCTTCTCCAGCACGCTCTCGTCGGTGGACGGCTTGCCGGCCGGGGTCTTCTTCACCACCGGCAGCCCCAGCCGCTCGAAGAGGATCTCGCCCAGCTGCTTGGTGGAACCCAGGTTGAAGGGCTGGCCTGCCAGTTCGTGCGCCTGCCTTTCCAGCTCCTGCAGCTGTTCGGCCAGCTGCTGCGACTGGGCCCGCAGCCGGTCGCGGTCCAGCAGCACACCGTGGCGCTCCATGTCATAGAGCACCTGCAGCGTGGGCATCTCGATGTTGCGGTAGATATGGCGCAGCCGTTCGCTGGCCTCGATGGCCGGCCACAGCGTGCGGTGCAGCTGCAGCGTCACGTCGGCATCCTCGGCCGCATAGGTGGTGGCCACGTCCAGCGCCACCTGGTCGAAGCCGATGGCCTTGGCGCCCTTGCCCGCCACTTCCTCATAGGTGATGGTGGTGCGATTCAGATGGCGTCCGGCCAGCGCGTCCATGCCGTGGGTGCGGTGCGCCTCCAGCACGTAGGACTCCAGCATCGTGTCATCGACCACGCCGCGCAGCGTGATGCCGTGGTTGGCCAGCACGTGCATGTCGTACTTGATGTTCTGGCCCACCTTCTGCGGCGCATCGCTTTCCAGCCAGGGCTTCAGCACCGCCAGCACCTCGTCCATCGGCAGCTGTTCGGGCACGCCCGCATAGTTGTGCCCCACTGGGATGTAGCAGGCCTGCCAGGGCGTCACGGCCAACGAGATGCCCACCAGCCGCGCGGCATGCGGATCCAGCGAGGTGGTCTCGGTGTCGATGGCCACCCGGTCGGCCGCCTGCACGCGCGCCAGCCACGCATCCAGCGCCGCACGTGTGGTCACCGTCTCGGCCTGCAGCTCACCTGCTGGCGGTGCTTCCAGCACGATGCCGTCACGCGTGAAGTGGCCAATTCCGCCAGGCAGCGCTTCCAGCCCCGCGGCGCCATCGCCGGCCGCGCCATTCCCTGCCCGGCTGCCTGCAGCGCCCACCCCGGCCGACGCGTTTCCCGACGTGCCCTGCCCGGTCGATGCCCCCTCACCCGCAGCAGCCCCCGTCGTATCCACGACGTGGCCCGTGCCCGCCTCGCGTCGCTGCCGGTCTGCCACCAGCCGGCGTGCGAAGGTGCGCAGCTCCCAGCGATCAAAGAGTCCCAGCAACGCCTCCTCATCCTCGGGGCGCAGCTTGAGCGTCTCCACACCGCCTACCCAGGCACTCAGGTCGGCGTCGCGCAGCACCGTCACCAGCTCGCGGCCGCGCGGCAGCCAGTCGCGTGCTGCGCGCAGGTTCTCGCCCACCTTGCCCTTGATCTCGTCAGCGTGCTGCAGGATGGCATCCAGCGAGCCGTATTCATTCAGCCATTTCGCGGCCGTCTTGGGCCCCACCTTGTCCACGCCCGGCACGTTGTCCACCGCGTCGCCGGTCAGCGTCAGGAAATCGATGATCTGCCCCGGATCGACGCCGAACTTGTCGCGCACGCCGGCAGCATCCATCACCGTGGGCGGCACGCCGTCGCGGGTCATCGTGTTGACCAGCAGCGTCTCGTCATCAACGAGCTGCGCCAGATCCTTGTCGCCGGTGGAGATGACGGTGCGCATGCCGGCGGCACGCGCGCGGGTGGCCAGCGTGCCGATCACGTCATCGGCCTCGATGCCCGGCACCACCAGCAGCGGCCAGCCCAGCGCCTGCGTCAGTTCATGGATGGGCGCGATCTGCGCCACCAGCGCCTCGGGCGTCTGGCTGCGGTTGGCCTTGTAGTGCTCGTACAGGTCGTCGCGGAAGGTGCGCCCCGGCGCATCGAAGATCACTGCGCCCAGCGTGGCGCCCCCGTGCAGCCGGGTGTCGTCGCGCAGCCGACGCAGCATGCCGACCATCCCATGGATGGCGCCGGTCGGCTCGCCCGCCTTGTTGCGCAGGTCCGGCAGGGCATGATAGGCGCGAAACAGGTAGCTGGAGCCATCGACCAGCAGCAGGGTCTGGGTGTCGGTCATCGGGAAACGTCGGTCTGACGGAAACAGGGCCGCGCCCGGGGGCAAAGCCGGCCGCTCGGCCGGAGTCTGATACGCTCGGAACCAGCAAAGACAGCCACGCCTGCCTCCGGAACCGCCCGGTACGGAGAGAAAAGCAGCAAAAAGAACCCGGGACCCATGGTCAAGAACATCCTGAAAGCAATCCCCAATACACCCAAGCTGAGCAACATGATGCCCAGCGAGCGAGCGACCGCCATCAAGGCAAGAGAGTCCTGGCACGTGCTGGGCATTATCGCAGAGTTCGTCGAGGCCACCGAGGCGCTCGCGGACATCCGCCCGGCCGTCTCGATCTTCGGCAGCGCCCGCATCAAGCCCGACCACCGCTGGTACAAGGAAACCGAGACGCTGGCGCGCAAGCTCTCCGACGCGGGCTTCGCCGTCATCTCGGGCGGCGGCCCGGGGCTGATGGAAGCCGCCAACAAGGGAGCCTTTGCCGGCGCCTCGGCATCGGTGGGCCTCAACATGGAGCTGCCCAACGAACAGCACGACAACCCCTACCAGAACGTGTCCCTGCACTTCCGGCACTTCTTCCCGCGCAAGGTGGCCTTCGCCAAGTACGCCGCCGCCTTCGTGGCCGCGCCCGGCGGCTGGGGCACGCTGGACGAGCTGATGGAGGTGCTCACGCTGATCCAGACCCGGGTGGGGCGACGCATTCCGGTCATTCTGGTGGGCTCGACCTTCTGGAAGGGCCTGCTGGACTGGATGAACGACACGCTGGTGGCCCATGGCACCGTCTCGGCCGCCGACATGGAGCTGATCCGCGTCATCGACGATCCGGACGAGGTGGTCAACGCCATCTTCGACTTCTACCAGCAGCGCGGCTTCTATGCCACCAGCGAGGAACGGCAGCTGAACCTGCAGCTCTGATCCGTCGGACCCGGCCGACACCGTCCGACCGAACCGACGGGGCATTCCGTCACACGGTTAGAATCGGCGCATCCCCACCCCACCCCCGGATCCGCCCCATGGCCGTCTTCACCGTCGTCTCCGATCAGCAGCTCAAGGACTGGCTGGCCCAGTACGATGCCGGCGAGCTGCTGGCCATCGAGCCCATCGCCTCGGGCATCGAGAACACCAACTATTTCGTCGACACGGCCAAGGGTCGCTGGGTCCTCACCCTGGTCGAGCGGCTGCCTGTCGAGCAGCTGCCCTTCCACCTGGAGCTGATGCAGCACCTGGCCCGCCGCGGCATTCCCTGCCCGGCCCCGCTGGCCAACCGCCAGGGGCAGCTTTTCAGCATGCTCAACGGCAAGCCCGCCACGCTGGTCACGCGGCTGACCGGCAAGTCGGTGGTGGACACCACGCCGGAACACTGCCAGGCCATGGGTGCGCTGCTGGCCCGCATGCACCTGGCGGCCGCCGACTTCGGGCCGGCCCCGGCCAACGTGCGCGGCCCGGGCTGGTGGCCCCAGGCCATCAAGGAACTGCGTCCGAAGCTTGCGCCTGCCCAGCTGGCCCTGGCCGAGGACGAACTGGCTGCCCAGCAGGCCTGGATGGCCACGTCCGAATGGCAGGAGCTGCCCGCATCGGCTGTCCATGCCGACTGCTTCCGCGACAACGTGCTGTTCACCACGCCGTCCACTCCCGGCGTCATCGACTTCTACTTCGCCTGCCACGGCACCTGGCTGTTCGACCTGGCCGTGGTCTGCAATGACTGGTGCCTGTCGGCCGACGACGCCCATCTGGACCCGGCGCGCACCGAGGCCCTGCTGGCCGGCTACCGCAGCGTGCGCCCCCTGCAGGACATCGAGCGCCGAGGCTGGACCATGGCGCTGCGGGCCGCAGCCCTGCGTTTCTGGCTGTCGCGCCTCTACGACCTGCTGCTGCCCCGCGAGGCCGCCATGCTGCAGCCCAAGGATCCCACCCACTTCGAGCGGATCCTGACGGATCGCCGCACGCTTTCGGGAGAGCTGCACTGACATGGCCGGACAGACGACCTCCAGCGGCATCCAGGTCCACCGCGTACCCGCCAGCCATGGCTGGTACTGGCTCAAGCGCGGCTTCGGACTGCTGGGGCGGGCTCCGTTGCCGCTGCTGCTGCTCATGCTGATGCTGATCACCGCCAGCAACCTGTTCGGGATCCTGGGCATCGTCGGCCTGGTGCTGGCCAAGCTGGTGGTGCCCGTGCTGCTGGTGGGCTACCTTGCCATCCTGCGGCAGCTGGCTCCGCCCGGAAGCGGCACGCCCGTGGCTGCACAGAGCACCGCCATGCCCCAGGGCACACCGGCCCCCGGCACTCGTGCCTTCACGCAGATCTTCAACGCCGGTGTCTTCTTCGGCTGGGCGCAGGGCAAACGGCGGGCGCTGCTTGCCGTGGCCCAGCTGGGCCTGCTCAGCCTGGCCATCGACACCGGTGCTGCCTGGCTGTCGGGCTATCAGGACGCCGTGGCGGCCATGCTCGACATGCTGAGTCAGATGCCGGCCAACAAAGTCCCCGACGCCGAGACGATGAACAACCTCGTCATGCCGGTGTTCCAGTCGATGATGACGATGGCGGTCATCACCGTGCCCTGCTACCTGCTGCTGTGGTATGCGCCCATCTTTGCCGGCCTGCACGGGCTGCCGCTGCTCAAGTCGGTGGTGTTCTCGGCCGTGGCCGTGGGGCGCAATGCCCTGGCCTTCGTCTGCCACGCCCTCTGCCTGCTGGTCTTCCTGATCAGCGTGGCCCTGGTGACCCAGGTGCTGAGCGGCACTCCGGCCCTGCCCTTTGCCTCGCCCATCTTCCTGCTGGTCCTGCCGGTGGTATTTTCCGTCATCGCCTGCGCCCTGTGGGCCTGCTACCTGGACACTGTGGAAGTGGCCGGGCACGGCGGTATCCCCCCGCAGCTTCGGGACGAGACCGACCGGGGCTGAAGCCCCCGCCCCGCTTCATCATCCCTGCCTGAAACAACGCACCGACGTCCGGCCGGACAGGCCGCGGGCGTCGTGTGCGACGCGTCACGGCCACCTCCGGTCGCGAGGCCACCCGTCGTGCCCCCACGGCCAATCGGCCGATGGCCCCTACCGCCGATTCCCCTGTCCCCTCATCATGCCGCGTGCAGGCACACCCGGCACGATGCCTGATGTCCCCATCGCGCCGGTCAACGGACTCCTTTTCCAGAAAGACCGCCCCGATGGCCACGCAATCGAGCAACATGCTCCACCCTGTGCCGACGCGCACCCTACCCGCGCAGACACGCCCAACGGCTGCCTTGCCCACGGCACACCCCCTGCGTGCGCTGCCCGGCAACGAGCCGGCTCACGGCCTGAAGCTGGCGGCTGCCGACGCCTCCGAGCCTGAGCGTCGCCATGAGGACAACAAGGACGACGAGGCGGCATGGCTGCCCAGCGGTAACGAAGCCGCCGCGGCCACCGATACCGTGAGCGGCGCTGGCGCGGAAACGGCCGGCGCATCCTCCGTCACCGGGGGGGCTTCCACGACAGGCGCGGCCGCCGAAGCGACGGCAGGCGCCTCGTCTGCCCCTGCTGGCAGTTCGTTGTTCGCCAGCCTGACGGCCAACCCCGAGCTGACGGTGGGCGCCATCCTGGGCACCGTGACCCTGGGGGCCGCCATGACGGGCAAAAGCCCCTACGACGGTTCCGCCGAATCGGCACCGGCCCCTTCTCCCCTCGCCTCCGGCGCCGGCCAGCAGCACGGATCGGCGGCCGATAGCCCCGCAACAGGGAACCGCGGCATCGAGGAAACGGGCAGCGGGACAAGTGCCGGCTCAGCCTCGAATACGGCTTCGGGCTCTGGTACAGCTGCCAGTACCGGTACTGGCGCCGATGTGGGGGCCGCTGCAGGTTCCAGTTCGGGCGCAGGTGCTGCCTCGGGTTCGCATGCCAGTTCCGATGCCGGTCATGTCGGTGCAGCAAGTACTGAGGGCTCTGCAGCAAACGCAGGTGGTTCAGGCGCTCCGGGCGGGGCGGCCGGCGGCGCTGCGACCTCTCCGGGCACAGGACACGGTACCGATCCGGCCCATACCCAGTCCCTGAACTATGGGACCGACGAGAACAAGGCCATCGGCGCAGCCATCTTCAATGGTGCCGATAGCCAGGACACGCCGGAGTTCATCCGCATCACTTCCATACGCGGCAAGAATGCCGGCACTGTCAACGGTCTGATGACCCTGGAAAACGGGCAAGAAATCACCGTCGGCCAGGTCATCTCGCGCGCCGATTTCGAGCGGATCTTCTGGAACGCTTCCAAGAGCGACGGCAGCTTCAGCTTCGTCCCCGTCAAGGATGCCCAGGGTACTGCCATCCCGAATACCGTCGAGCAGACCGTCATCATCCGGACACCCGAGAGCACCAAGCCAGGCAGCACGGCGGACACCCCTGCGGGTGAAAGCGGAAACGCTGGCCACGACACCACGTCCCAGACCGGCTCAAGCGCCGGAACGGCTACGGGTTCGAATGCTGGCACGCCCTCCGGTACGGACGGCAGCAGTGGCACCGGAGCAGGCTCGGACACTCATGCAGGCACGGGCACCACGGGTTCGGATTCGAGCTCTGACTCGACCTCGGGTTCCAGCAACAACGAGCAGTCCCCTTCTCAGAGTACGGGCGACCAAGACAAAGGTGGCCAGACGACCACTCCAGGTCAGAATGGCCAGGTCAACAATGGCCAGACGCCTGTCCAGAATCAGGGAAACCAAAGCGTCGGCAACGAGGCACCTGCCCGGAATGACGATGCTCAGAGCAGCAACGGCAAGACACCCGCGCAGACGCCAGGCAGCCAAGGCAGCGGTTCAGACACGGGCAACCCTGCCACGGGTACCCCGGGTACGGGCGAGAGCACGCAAACCGGCGGCACCCCAACTGGTGGAGAGAGTGATGGAAACGGCGATACCTCGGTGACGCCGACGAATCCGCCTTCCAGTGAACCGGCCTCTCCTCCCGCCCATCAAGCGGCCAATGCACCAGCGCCCATCCTGCCGGACTACGCGCCCAACCAGTCTGTCCAGCAGGCCATTCACGCCAACGACAAGCCGGTGGGTGCCAGCATCTTCAATGGCACCAATCCGGAGCATGCGCCTTCCTTCGTAAAAATCACGGCAATTCAGGACAAGGACGGCGCTGACGTGACCGGTGTCATGACCTTGGGCAAAGGGGGAACCGCCATCACGACGGACCAGGTGATCAGCAGGGAGCAGTTCGACAACGTGTTCCTGGATGCCCTGAAAGCGCCGGGCGGATCATTCAAGTTCGTCCCGGTGATGGGCAGCGAAGGCACGGCCATGCCGGGTGCCAGCGAGCAGACCGTCTCCATCGGGGTCGACTACCTGCACCACTTCCCGAGCCAACCCTTCGTTGACGCATCCAAGGCCGACGACGAATCCAAGACCGACGCAGAGTTTTCGTACTACAGAGTCTACGAACTGACGGAAAACGAAGACACCAATGGCACGTTGGACGGCTTGGTCAAGATCAGCGGCAACGAGCGCACGCCTCTTCAGAGAGGTGATCTGATAAAGCCCGAGGACTTCGATAACCTGTACTGGGACTATACGTCCAATAACGGCGGACGATTCTTGCTCGTCGGCGTGGATGCACAGGGTACCGATATCAGCAACGAAAAGGGAGAGAACCTGTACATGTCATCCTATGCGACGACCCGAGACGGTCAGGAGCCGCCCGAAGTCGAAAGCACCGAGGATGGTGAGGACGAGGGAGAAGCCGGCACCTCCGCCCATTCGGCCCCCCTTCACCTCGAATCCTTTTTGGAATCCGCATCGGCCTTCCACGGGTCTTCTCACCTCTCGGTGAATGGCCAGAGCACGCTGGACAGCCTGCTTGAGCATCAGGTGATCCACGGAATACTCTGATTCAGCACGTCACATGCCGTGAAAGCTGCCAAGGGTGCCGAGGGACACGTCCCCGGCACCCTTTTCTTATCAGCGTCCTGAATGGGCTTCTCCTGCGAGACACGGTTGCCGCCCGTCCAGTCACGCCATCCGGCCGCACATCTGCCGTTTTCATTCAATATCGAATCATCTATACATGTATCAATGAAGAATGTGGCCTTCCACGCCTCTCACGCGTGGCCGCCCTTCGCCCTTTTCTCTTGAGATCGATCGATGACTCCCCAGACCGGTGGCCATCCTGGCAACGCCTTCACCCCTCACGATATCCTGCGGCGAGACGTCCTGCGGCATGCACGTGCGGCCTACCGTCACGCCATGGAGCGTGTTCCTGTCGATGAGGCCCCGGAAAACCTGAAGCTTGCTGCCGCATCGACTCCCACGGATCAGGAAGACGACGACCAGGACAAGGCGGCCCTCTGGCTGCGCTCCGGGACCGACGCCGCTGCTACGGCGGACGAGGCAGCAAAGGCGGGTGTCATGTTCACGGAAGGCCAGGCTGCCGGGGCTGCATCCTCTGTGACCCAGGGCACGGCAGCCTCCGCGGGCGCTGCGGCTGAGGCCAGTGCAGCTGTGGGTACCGCCAGCGCTGCCGGGGCGATGGCGGCAGCCGGGTCGACGCTGCTTGGCTCCAGCATTCTCGGTGCTTTCGCCGTGGCCGCCGGCGTCAACCTGCAGGACAGTGGCCCTCTGCTCAATGTCTCGGCACGCAATCGCCTCTCT
>ERZ772924.231-NODE-231-length-27734-cov-7.606597_pt1 | contig 27734 bp, 6 predicted proteins | sample MGYA00512116_ERZ772924 | MGnify/ENA primary metagenome ERZ772924 (study PRJEB29015, sample SAMEA2737920) | human oral metagenome | biome: human oral; feature: human-associated habitat; material: dental | place: China | collected 2134 ...
AAAAGCAGCTCCTGCGATGGACGAACTTCACACAGTGGACCTTCGCAAAGCGATTAATGCACCTACAATTCAATAATTTTAGATGATTCAATTATAAGAATTAAGTGTTGTTGTGTTGTATTGTATTTCTTATAATTGTATGACCGATAAAAAATATCGGGGTGTTGTTTGTATTAACAATACCCCGATATTTTTATGCATATAATTTTGCAATCAATGTGATTCGCTGACCTTGAATCACCTTATATGTAATTTTTTTTACGATGGCCGTAAAATTGTGATGCAGAAATTGTAACTGATCGTTAGGTTGAACGTCCGCATCATATGTGAATACGCCTTCTTCCCCATTAAAGCGACCTTTGATTGTGAAAGTTTGATTATCTCGTGTAACTACGATATCTTCTTCTGTAACCGTATTTGGTTTATCTATATTTTGTTGTAAGATATTGAGTTCTGACATAGATTTCTTCCTCCTTTCTGCTTTCAGTATAACAATAAAAATTAAAAAACACATGGAGTAATCGTATAAATTGTTTTTATACACATATGCTCTATTTCTATAAATCCTATAAAGCCCGCCAATACGCCTTTAGAGTGCCTTAGAATAAAAAAGGAATGACGGCGATTTGAATTTCACCTGTCATTCCTTTTACTATATAATAAAATGCTACCTTTATTGATTGTGCAATAGTTAATTGGCTTAAGTAGGTATGTAGTAATTGTGTACGTACATTGAGTCAAAATGGCAGAAACACTGTACGATATCTGTTTATGAAAAGATATCATTCTATTATATGGTCTATCATAAATCAGAATGATGAAGAGAAAATAAATTGGTTATATATGAAGTGATATTGGTACATAATTATGGAGCATACTAGTATTATTTATGAAAGTTGGTGAATAATAGTAAAAAAATACAGCATTTATGCAGAATATTCAGTATATTTAATTTTATCGAAATTATTAATGTCTTAAACACAAAAGTTTTATGAAAATAAAATGAAAAAAAGTTTACAATTCCTGTAATATGTGGTATTTTAGATATACACATTCAAGAATGTCGATGAATTCTCAATACATCATCGATCCATCATTGTTATTTCATTAAAAATGTAGATAGTTAGTTAGTAAGTTTTATAAGTTTTATAGGAGAAAGATTAATGAATCGAGTATTTAAAGTGATTTGGAATCGCACAAAGGGCTGCTATGTCGTTGTGGCAGAAACAGCAAAAAACATGACGAAACGTTCCTCTTTGTCGGTTGTATTTTCTAAAATGGTAGGTGCTACAGCAGTTGCCGTTATGTTGACGGGTGTTATGATGCCTACGGATGCCTTGGGGGCACCTATTACAAGAGGTAACGGTGCACAAGCTGAAAATGACGGTGGTATCGCTATCGGTGATAATACGGCATCTAAGGGTGACTATAGTATTTCAATCGGTACTAATGCATCTGTAGGTAGAGGTGATACTGATGAAGGTAAAACGCAGAGTGGGATCGCTATCGGTCAAGGTGCAACTGTAACTGTTGACGTTAATAAAGGAAAAGATGTTCCTGCAAATCAAAGAACAGGCGGTATCGCTATCGGTCAAGGTGCAACGACTAAGGTTGTTAATGCAATTGCGGTTGGTTCCGGTACTAGTGCTGATGGCGCACAAGCTGTAACTATCGGTCATAATTCTCGTTCCACTACGAATAACAGTGTGGCCTTGGGTAATGAAACACGCGTGGCATCCACTAATGGCTTTGCCCTTGGTAACAATGCACGTGCCGGTTATGATGAAAACAATCAATTGATAGGTCTTGATAATGACCAAGCCTTCGGTTCCAATGCACGTGCTTATGGTGGTTCTTCCATGGCGTTCGGTAATGATGCGAAATCCAGTGGTGGTGGTGCGGTTTCTATAGGTAACGGTTCTCAATCTAGAGGTGATTGGGCGGTAGCTATCGGTAATGGCTCTAAAGCTTTGAAACAGGGCTCTTCTGCATTGGGGACGAATGCTACAACTAATAGCTCTCACTCTACTGCACTCGGTTGGGGTAGTACTACAAATGGCTACGCTGATATCGCGGCTGGTGATGGTTCTGTTGCATCTGGTGGTAATTCCCTAGCAATAGGTGTGCAATCTTCTACATCTACTGGTGCGGTAGGTGCTGTAGCATTAGGTTTAAGCAGTAAAGCTGAGCAAACAAACTCTATGGCATTAGGTGTATCTGCTAATGCTGCACATGAACGTTCCGTTGCACTAGGTGCTAACTCCAAGACTGATGCTACAGTAAGCACACCAAATCAATTGGTAAATGGTTTATGGTATAAAAACTATGCCGGCGGTTCTGCTGATTCCACAATCAGTGTAGGTAGTGATACGGTAAAACGTACCATTACAAATGTAGCTGCCGGTCGTGTGAATGCACAATCTACAGATGCAATCAACGGTAGCCAATTATATGGTGTTGCTAATACTTTAGGTAATTTGGCAAGTACTACAAAAGGCATTTTAGGTGGCAATGCAGCGCTTGACCCTGATACGGGTAACTTGTCGATGAGCAATATCGGTAACACAGGTAAAGGCACGATTCACGATGCTATTAAATTCAATAAAGACACAATAGATAAAGGCCTTAACTTTGATGCTAATACAGGTGGCACGAAAAATAATCTATTAGGTTCTAAAGTTACCATCAAAGGTGACGGCAACAATATTAATGCCGCAATTACACAAGCTAATGGTGATACAACTATTAATATGACTTTGGGTAACACCGTTACAATAGGTGCAGCGAACCCTGTAACGATTAATGGTACTACAGGCCATGTAACAGGCCTTCAAAATAAAGACTGGAATGTAGATAATCCTGTAGCTGTATCCGGCCGTGCTGCGACAGAAGATCAGTTGAAAAAGGTAAACGATAAAGTTAATACCAATAAAGCTGCCATCGATAAAAATGCTGGAGATATCAATACTAACAAGCAAAATATCACAAAAAATGCTGGCGACATTGCGAATAACAAAACTGATATCGCTAAAAATAAGCAAGATATTTCCACTATTAACACAAAGATTAATAAAGGCTTGAACTTTGCTGGCGACACAGGCACTGTAAGTAATCGACAATTAGGTGATACTGTAACTGTTAAAGGCGGTGCTACAGGCACATTGTCTGACGGTAATATCGGTGTTGTATCCGATGGTAATGGCACATTGAATGTGAAATTAGCTAAAACATTGACAGGCTTAGATAGCGTTACAGCTAGTAATACTAAGATTGATAATGGTGGCTTGACCGTAGGTGGTAAGAACTATGTATCTACAACAGGTCTCAATGCGAATAATCAAAAGATTACTAATGTTGCAGATGGTAGTAGCACTAATGATGCAGTTAACTATGGACAATTACAAGCTGCTATCGGCGGTACAGCCAAAGCATCCACTGTAAAAGCAAAGGATGCGAATGTAACTGTAACAGAAAGTACAAACGCAGCAGGCGGTAAGGAATATACTGTTGGTTTAGGTAATAAAATTACCGTAGGTACTGCAAACCCTGTAACTGTAGACGGTGATGCTGGTCATGTAACAGGCCTTACAAATACAGATTGGAATGTAGATAATCCTGTGGCTGTATCCGGTCGCGGTGCTACAGAAGATCAGTTGAAAAAGGTTAATGATAAAGTTAACACTAATAAAACTGCTATTGATAAAGGTTTGAACTTTGATGGTGACTCCGGTGCAGTTATCAATAAAAAATTAGGTGAAAAACTGTCTGTCAAAGGCGGTGCAACAGGCACATTATCCGACGGTAATATCGGTGTTGAATCTGATGGCAATGGCACATTGAATGTGAAATTGGCGAAAACGTTAAGCGGTTTAGATAGCGTTACAGCTGGTGGTACTACTATCAACAACAGCGGTTTGACTGTAGGTGGTAAAACATATGTATCTCCAACAGGTATCAATGCAAATGACCAAAAGGTAACGAATGTTGCTAACGGGGATGTGTCTGCTAATTCCAAAGATGCAGTCAACGGCGGTCAATTGCACGATGCTAAAAATGAACTTATCAACAAGGGCCTTCGTTTCGATGCTGATAATAACGATGTAAAAACGAACAAACTTGGTTCTAAAGTAACAGTAAATGGTGATGGTAATATTACTACTGAAATTACGCAAACCGGCGATGATACTACAATCGGCGTTAAATTGAACAAAAATCTTAATGTTCAAACATTGACGGCTACAGATACTGTGAAAGCCGGCGGTGTAACAATGGGTAAACACGCTGATTCTAACAACTATGTAACTGGTCTTGATAATAAAGATTGGGATGTGAATACAACTAATCCTGTAAGCGGTCGCGCTGCTACAGAAGATCAATTGAAAAAGATTAGTGATGTTGTTAAGAACCAAGGTGCTGCTGCTACAGATTACCGTTTGGTGAAAAATACAGCTGCTGCAGATAATGCTTATACAGTTGATTCTAACGGTGATGTTGACTTAACTGTAGAGGATAAAAACCATGCAGGTCAAAAAGAAACTGTTAAGATTAAGGATGTTGCATCTAAATCTAGTCTCGACAAATTAAATGATCGTGCTGTTAAGTATAATTTGGATAATGGTGCTGTTGATAAGACAAAAGTAACTTATGAAGGTCCTACTTATGCTAATAAAACTGGTGGTACTCATGTAACAAATGTGGCGTATGCTACAGGCAACGATGGTAGCGAAGCGGTTAATGTGGATTACTTGAAAGACAAAATCAAAGATAGCGAAGATGCATTAACTAATAAAGGCTTGAAATTTGATGCTAACAGTGGCGGCGTAAAAACTAATAAACTTGGCTCTACGGTTACTGTTAAGGGCGAAGGTAATGATGCTGATGCTAACTACAGCGGTGAAAACATTAAAACTTTCATCACACAAGATCAAGATGGCAACACAACTATCGATGTGAAGATGAACAAAAACCTCAAAGCTAATAGTGTGGCAATTGCTGGTAAAAATGGTCAAGATGGCGTTACAATTAAAGGTGGCGACGCTAAAAACGGTGTAGATGGCACAAGCATTAATCGTTTAGTGACCGAAGATAAAGACGGCAATACACATACGCTCGCAACCCTTGATGATGGTATGATGTACGGTGGCGATACAGGCAATGTAATTAAAAAGAAACTTAACAATCAAGTGAATGTTAAGGGCGGTATCTCCGATGAAAGTAAATTAGCTACTGAAGACAACATCGGTGTTGTTTCCGACGGTTCCGATACATTGAAATTGCGCTTAGCGAAAGAATTGAAAGGCTTGACGTCTGCTACTTTCACAAACGGCGGCAATAATACTGTTATCAATGGTGATGGTATGACAATCACACCTGCTGGCGGTAATGCAGTGAGTCTTACAAAAGACGGCTTAAATAACGGCGGTAACAAGATTACGAATGTAGCTAATGGCACAGACCCTAACGATGCAGTTAATAAATCTCAATTGGATAAAGCTACAGCAGCTGCATCCACAACGGTATCGGCAGGTAATAATATTACTGTAACACCTAGCACCAATGCGAATGGTTCCAAGAACTATGAAGTAAGTCTCAAAGACCAAGTGACATTGGGCTCTGATGCTACAAAACAAATCGCGATGGACGGTACTACAGGTACTATCAAAGCTGGCGATAAAGTTACAATCGACGGCAACAAAGGTACGATTAAAGCTGGCAATGTAACAATTGACGGTGAAAACGGTACAATCAAGGCTGGCGATAAGGTAACTATCGACGGTAAAGATGGTAAGATTGCGGCAGGCAAGGTATCTGTTGATGGTAAAGACGGTTATGTGACAGGTTTGGAAAACAAAGATTGGGATCCTGACAACATCACAAGCGGTCGCGCTGCTACAGAAGATCAATTGCAAAAATCTCACAAATCCTTGGATAATAAGATTAATAACTTAGGTGATGAAATCACGAAAAAAGGTATGAATTTTGCTGGCAATACAGGTGAATTCCACCGTGATTTAGGCCAAAAGGTTACTATCAAAGGTGAAGGTACAGAGTCTGACGATAAATACTCCGGCGAAAATATTAAAACCGTAGCCGACCAAAATGGTAATGTTACTATCAAGATGGCGAAAAACCTTAAGACTGACAGCTTAACTACTGATAAAGTAAAAGTTGGCAAAAACGGTAAGGACGGCGTATCCATTACTGGCCCTAACGGTGCTGACGGTACAGACGGCAAAGTAGGTATCACAGGCAAAGACGGTAAAGATGCTGTATCCATGTCCGGTAAAGACGGTGTTGGTCATATCGGTTTAACTGGTAAAGACGGCCGTAATGCGGATATTACCGTTGATAAAGGTGATCCAGACTTAGACGGTAACAACATCACTCGTATTAAGTACCAAGACGAAAACGGTAAGACCCACCAAGTGGCAACTAAAGACGATGGTATGAAATACGGTGGCGATAGCGGTTCCGTAATCAAGAAAAAGCTTAACGAACAAGTTAATGTAGTGGGTGGCATTACTGATGCTAGCAAGTTGACTACAGAAGACAATTTAGGTGTCGTATCCGATGGTACTGGCAACCTTAAGGTTCGTATGGCGAAAGACTTGAAAGGTCTTGAAACAGTAACCACTAAGGATGCTGCAGGTAATACGACAGTTATGAATGGTGGCGGTGTAACAATTACACCTGCTAGCGGTAATGCTGTAAGCCTCACTAAAGACGGCCTCAACAACGGAGGTAATACAATTACCAATGTAGGTCCTGGTGTAAACGGCACTGATGCAGTTAACGTAAATCAATTGAAAGGTGCTACAGACGGTTTAGCTAATGCTATTAACTCCGTAGCGGGCGAAACACAACGTGTAGGCGCACATGCAGCGGCTATGTCTGCATTGAAACCTATTCAATATGATCCATTGGAACCAACTCAAGTGATGGCCGGTATCGGTAATTACAGAGGTGAAACTGCGGCGGCTCTTGGCGTTGCACATTACACAGCAGAAGATACAATGTTCCATGTAGGCGTATCTGTTGGTAGCCACCATAACATGGTAAATGCTGGTGTAACTCGTAAATTCGGTACTTCCGATGCGAAGAAAGCAGTTCCTGAACGTTACAAAGGTGGCCCTATCAGCTCCATGTACGTAATGCAAGATGAAATGACTGCTTTGAAAGCTAAGTACGAAAAAGTACAACGCGACAATGAAGAAATGAGAGCACAAATTGCATTATTGATGCAACAAGCGGGCTTGAAATAATATGAAATAACATATTGATATGGCAGTGCTTATAAAAGGCGCCAAAAGCGAAATGCTTTTGGCGCCTTTTTGCATGCAAAAAATAGATTTAATGGCTATTTGAGCATATATATCATGGTATTTTGTAATGTAATTAAAATAGGTGAGTGATATAGGTGAATAATAATTGGATCATAATAGTTTACTAAGGTGAAATACATTTTTTTCATGAAGTTAATTTTATGCGAAAAAATTAGTACATTTAGCATATTCATAAGGTATATGACGGCCTTTTTGTATATTCATAAATATTTATGATTTAGAAGTGAGTGTAGAGTGAAAAATTTTTTACTTTTAGTATAGAATATGATATGTTTAATATGATATGCATCGATAAATAGCCATATATTAACTGTATTTTTACTTTTTAAAATAGTTATAAAATATTTTATTATATTCGTATAATTTGATAGTTTTATGCAAGGAGTAAGATGAGATGAACCGAATTTTTAAAGTAATCTGGAGTCGTACAAAAGGATGTTATGTCGTTGTCGCTGAAACAGCGAAGAATATGTCGAAACGCTCGACAATGACATCTGTGTTTGCCAAGATGCTCGGAATTTCTATCTGTACTGTTATGTTAGCAGGAGGGATTATACCAACTGAAGCGCAGGCATCTACATTAAAATGGGGTGATAATGCTCAGGCTAAAAATGGTACTGTAGCGATAGGTGACAATAGTACAGCAATGGCAGATAATAGTGTGGCCTTGGGTACAGGTGCTACTGTTACAAAAACTAATAGGGCTAATGTTGGTAATGTGCAAGGTGTTGCAATCGGAAGAAATGCAACAGTTGAAGTAAATAATGGTGTTGCTATCGGTAATTTGACAAAAGTAGCTTCTTTAAATGGCTTTGCCCTTGGTAATACATCCTGGGCTGGATATGATGAGGCCGGTAACTATGTGGGTGCCGATAATGATCAGGCATTTGGTACCAATGCCAGAGCTTGGGGTGGATCATCCATGGCATTTGGTAATAATGCGAAGGCATCTAAAGGCGGTGCCGTTGCTATGGGTAACGGCTCTCAATCCAGAGGCGAGTGGGGCGTAGCCATCGGTAACGGTGCAAGAGCATTGGCAGCGGGTGCTCGCGCAATCGGTGCGAACTCTACAGCTGACGCTACTAATGCTGCTGCTATGGGTTGGGATAGCGTGGCTAGCGGTGAGGCTTCTATTGCTATCGGTGAGACGGCAAAAGCGACGAAAAATAATTCTATTGCTATGAGTAAAGCTGCAATCGCAGCTTCAGATGATTCCATTGCCATCGGTAAAAATGCATTAGTTGATGTGAATCAACAACGATCAATTGCATTAGGTGCCAACTCCAAGACGGCTAATGTGGTAAGTACGCCAAATCAGCATGTAAATGGTTTATGGTATAAGAATTTAGCTGGCGGCAGTGCTGACTCCACGCTTAGTGTGGGTAGTGATACGGTAAAACGTACGATTACCAATGTGGCGGCGGGACGCATGAATGCTTCGTCTACAGATGCTATTAACGGTAGTCAGTTATATGCCGTAGCAAATAGCCTGGGCAATTTAGCCACTACTACTAAAAATATCCTTGGCGGTAATGCGGCGCTCGATCCTGATACCGGTAAATTAACGATGAGCGATATCGGTTTTACAGGTAAAAGCACGATCCACGATGCTATTAGATATAATAAAGACAATATTGATAAGGGATTGTTCTTTTATGGTGATAACTTTGTTCAGAACCAAGTAAAATTAGGTGACACAGTAAGAATAAAAGGTGGCGCTAGCGGTGCTCTGGCTGACAACAATATTGGGGTTCAAGCAGACGGAAATGGCACACTAAATGTGAAATTGGCTAAAAAATTAACTGGTTTGGATAGCGTAACAGCAGGAACTGCTACGATTGATAATAAAGGGGTGTCTGTAGGCAATAAACTCTATGTGTCAACCGGTGGCCTTAATGCCAATAATCAACAGCTTAGAGGTGTTGCAGACGGTACAGGTAGTCAGGACGCAGTTAACTACGGTCAGTTGCAACGAGCAATTAACGGTACAGCTAAAGAAGCCATTGTAAAAGCAAATGATGATGGTAATATTACGATAAGGGAAAACTCAACGGCGAAAGGTGGTAAAGAATATACTGTCGGCTTAAACTATAAGATTACTGTAGGGAAAGGGGCGGCCTCGCATCCTGTAACCATAGATAGTGGTACAGGAACGGTCACAGGTCTTACCAATACATCATGGAATGTAAATAATCCAGCACCTGTTACAGGGCGTGCTGCTACGGAAGATCAGTTAAAGCGGGTTAATGAGAGAGTTAATTCCAATCAGTATTTTATTAATCAAAATACGCAGAATATCTCAGATAACTCAAGCCGTATTGGTGCCAATGCACGAAATATCACAAAAATACAAGGTGATATTACTACTAATAAGAATGATATTAACACTATCAATAATACTCTTGAAAAAGGGCTCTATTTTAGCAGCGATACAGGTGCTTCGATTAAGAGAAAATTAGGTGATACTCTAGTCATTAAAGGCGGTGCTACAGGGGCATTATCCGATAATAATATTGGTGTTGTATCCGATGGTACCGGTAGATTGACTGTAAAGTTGGCAAAATATTTAACAGGATTAGAGAGCGTTAATGCAGGAAATACTACTATTAGTAAAAATGGTTTGAGTGTAGGTGCTAGAACCTATGTAACACCTGATGGCATCAATGCTAATAATCAAAAGATTACTGGTGTTGCTAATGGTACAGCGCCTAACGATGCGGTTAATTTCAGTCAATTACAAAGTGCTATCGGTGGTACTGCAAAGGCGACTACAGTAAAATCAAAGGATGCAAATGTAACCGTAACAGAAGGTGCCAATGTGAATGGTGGTAAGGAATACACTGTTGGATTGGGCAATAAACTTGCGGTAGGTACGGCACATCCTGTAACTGTGGACGGAACCGCAGGAACTGTAACAGGACTTACTAATGCTGCTTGGAATGTAAATAATCCACAAGCCGTAACTGGTCGTGCTGCAACGGAAGATCAGTTAAAAACTGTTAATACGCAAGTCAATACAAATAAGGATAAAATAGCTCAGAACACAACTGACATTGCTCAAAATGCGACTGATATCGGTAAGAATAAACAAGATATAACTAAGAACAAGGCTGATATTGCTCAAAATACAACTGACATCGGTAAGAATAAGACTGATATTGCACAAAATAAGCAAAATATCGCTCAAAATACGCAAGATATTACGACTAATAAAAATGCTATATCCACAATCAATACGACTATTGCTAAAGGCCTTAACTTTGATGGAGATAGCGGCGCTGTAATTAATAAACAGTTGGGTGATAAGTTATCTATTAAAGGTGGCGCCGCAGCTGCAAACTTGACGGACAATAATATCGGTGTCGTATCTGATGGCAGTACGTTAAACGTGAAGTTAGCTAAAACATTAACTGGTTTGGAAAGCGTAACAGCTGGTGGCACTATCATCAATAGTGTTGGTTTGACCGTAGGTGGTAAGAATTATGTATCTCCAAATGGTATCAATGCGAACGACCAAAAGATTACCAATGTTGCTAATGGCGATGTGGCGGCTAACTCCAAAGATGCGGTGAACGGCAGTCAATTGCATGACATTAAAACTGAGTTAAATAAAAACATTAGTGATGCTAAGACTGAGTTGAATAAAAATATTGGTGACGCAAAAACTGAACTTACCAACAAAGGCCTTCGTTTTGACGCAGATAATAACGCTGAAAAAACGAATAAACTAGGCTCCAAGGTAACGGTAAACGGCGACGACAATATTACGACAGAAATTAGTCAAACTGGTGACGATACGAAGATTGGTCTTAAATTGAAGAAAAATCTTAATGTTACATCTGTTACGGCAGCGGAAACTGTGAAAGCCGGGACTGTAACCATGGGTAAACAATCTGATGGTGTAACCCCTGCTACTATGGGTAACTACGTAACAGGTCTTGATAATAAGACATGGAGCGTAACTAATCCGACTGCTGTCAGCGGACGTGCTGCAACAGAAGATCAATTGAAGACAGTTACTGAAGCCATCACAACTCAAGGCGCTAATGCAACGGACTTTAGTCTCGTTGCAAATCCTGCGGCAGGTTCCAATGGTGACTATACTGTAGATGCCAACGGTGACGTGGCATTGACAGTTCAAGATAAGAACCATCCGGATAAAACAAAAACCGTAACGATTAAAGATGTAGCGTCTAAATCCGAAGTGGATAAAGGCTTGAACTTTGACGGTGACTCTGGCACAACTATCAACAAGAAGCTAGGTGGTACTGTTGCCATTAAAGGCGGTGCAGCGGCTGCTAACTTGACGGACAATAATATTGGTGTCGTATCTGATGGCGGTGTGTTAAATGTGAAACTAGCGAAAACATTAACTGGTTTGGACAGCGTAACAGCTGGCGGTACAACCATCAACAGTGGAGGTTTGACCGTAGGCGGTAAGACTTATGTATCTTCAAACGGCATCAATGCGAACGACCAAAAGATTACCAATGTTGCTGATGGTAATATTGCTGCTAATTCCAAAGATGCGGTTAACGGCGGTCAATTACATGAAGCTAAAACTGAGTTAAACAAGAATATCGCTGATACAAAGACTGAATTAAATAAAAACATTGGTGATACTAAAACCGAATTAAACAAAAATATCGCTGACACTAAAACTGAACTCAACAATAATATTAATGACGCTAAGACTGAACTTACCAACAAAGGCCTTCGTTTTGATGCGGATAATAACGCTGAAAAAACTAATAAACTAGGCTCTAAGGTAACGGTAAACGGCGACGATAACATCACCACAGAAATTACACAAACCGGTGACGATACGAAGATCGGCCTAAAATTGAAGAAAGATCTTAACGTTACCACTGTTACGGCAGCGGAAACTGTGAAAGCTGGTACGGTAACTATGGGTAAACAATCTGATGGTGTAACCCCTGCTAATACGGGTAATTACGTAACAGGTCTTGATAATAAGTCATGGAGTATTGATAACCCTACAATTGCATCTGGCCGTGCAGCAACGGAAGACCAATTGAAAACGGTTAGTGATGAAGTTAAGAAACAAGGTGCCAGTGCAACGGACTTCAGTCTCGTTGCGAATCCTACGGCAGGCTCCAATGGTGACTATACTGTAGATGCTAACGGTGACGTGGCATTGACAGTTCAAGATAAGAACCATCCGGATCAAACGAAAACCGTAACGATTAAAGATGTGGCGTCTAAATCTGAAGTGGATAAAGGCTTGAACTTTGATGGTGACTCAGGTACGACTATCAATAAGAAGCTAGGTGGTACTGTTGCCATTAAAGGCGGAGCTGCGGCGGCAGATTTAACGGATAACAATATTGGCGTTGTATCTGATGGCAATACATTGAACGTGAAGTTATCAAAAACATTGACCGGCTTGGACAGCGTAACAGCCGGCGGTACAACCATCAATGGTGGCGGTTTGATCGTAGGCGGTAAGACCTATGTATCTCCAAACGGCATCAATGCGAACGATCAAAAGATTACCAATGTTGCTGATGGTGACGTGGCGGCTAACTCCAAAGATGCGGTTAACGGCGGTCAATTGCATGACGCTAAAACTGAGTTAAATAAAAATATTAGTGATGCTAAGACCGAGTTGAATAAAAACATTGGTGATACTAAGGCAGAATTAAATAAAAATATTAGCGACGCTAAGACCGAGTTGAATAAAAATATCGGTGATACCAAGACTGAGCTCAATAAAAAAATTGGTGACACCAAAACTGAACTCAACAAAAATATTGATGATGCTAAGACTGAACTTACCAATAAAGGTCTTCGTTTTGACGCGGATAATAACGACGAAAAAACGAATAAACTGGGCTCCAAGGTAACAGTAAACGGCGACGACAATATTACGACGGAAATCAGTCAAACCGGTGACGATACGAAAATCGGTCTTAAATTGAAGAAAGATCTTAATGTTACATCTGTTACTGCTACGGAAACTGTGAAAGCTGGCACTGTAACCATGGGTAAACAGTCCGATGGTGCAACCCCTGCTAATACTGGCAACTACGTGACTGGCCTTGATAATAAGACTTGGAATGCAGGTAATGTTGTATCCGGTCGTGCTGCAACAGAGGATCAATTGAAACAAGCCTTGGCAGGTCAAACTGATACAGGTCTTAAATTTAATGCCAATGTAGGCGGTGTACAAACCAATAAATTAGGCTCTATCGTGACCGTACAAGGGGAAGGCAAAGCTGCTGATACCGACTATAGCGGTGATAATATTAAGACTTTCATCAAACAAGATGCAGCAACAGGTAATACGACTATCGACGTGAAGATGAATAAAAACCTTAAGGCTGAATCCGTGAAAGTCGGCAAAGACGGTAAAGATGGGGTATCTCTTACAGGTCCGGATGCGGCGAATGGCACTGACGGTAAGGTAGCTGTTACAGATAAAAACGGCAAGGATGCTGTGTCCATGTCCGGTAAAGACGGTGTTGGACACATCGGTTTAAGCGGTAAAGACGGAAAAAGTGTGGATATTACCGCTGAAAAAGGCGCTGCTAATCTCAATGGAGATGAAATCACGCGCATTAAATACCAAGATGAAAATGGCACAACCCATGAAGTGGCAAGCAAAGATGATGGTATGGCATACGGTGGCGACTCCGGTACTACCATCAAGAAGAAACTTAATGAACAATTGGACATTAAGGGTGGTGTTACCAATGAATCTGAGTTGACCGAAAACAATATTGGTGTTATTAGTAAAAATAATATTCTTAATGTTCGTTTAGCAAAAAATCTTAAAGGCCTGGATTCCATAACTTTCAACAATGGCACTAATGGTGTAAACGGTAAAACCGTTGTTAATGGTGAAGGTATGACCGTTCAGGATAAGGACGGCAACCCGTTGACTGCTGTTACAAAGGACGGCGTGAAGATTACTAATGGTCCATCTATGATGAAGGATGGTATTGATGCAGCCGGCAATAAGATTGCAAATGTAGCTGACGGTACAAATCCTAAAGATGCAGTTAATAAATCTCAATTGGATAAAGCTGCAGCCGCTGCTACGGCAATCGTAACAGAAGGTAATAATATCAAAGTAGATAAGACCACTAATGGTGATGGATCTACAAATTACAAAGTGAGCCTCAAAGACCAAATAACAATGGGATCTGATGCTACGAAACAAATTGCGATGGATGGTACAACCGGTACGATCAAAGCCGGTGACAAGGTTACAATCGACGGCAATAAAGGCACCATTAAAGCCGGTGATAAAGTTGAAATCGATGGCGATAAGGGCACAATCAAGGCTGGTAATGTGGCGATTGACGGTACAAACGGTACGATTAAGGCCGGTGACAAGGTAACTATTGATGGTAAAGATGGTAAGATTGCAGCAGGTAAGGTCTCTGTTGATGGCAAGGACGGTCATGTGACAGGTTTGGAAAACAAAGATTGGGATCCTAACAATATCACAAGCGGTCGTGCTGCTACAGAAGATCAATTGCAGAAGTCCCATAAAGCCTTGGATAATAAGATTAATAACTTAGGTGATGACATTACGAAGAAAGGCATGGATTTTGCCGGTAATACAGGTGATTTCCACCGTGATTTAGGTCAAAAGGTTACCATAAAAGGTGAAGGCCAAGGGGCCGATAGCGACTATTCTGGCGAAAATATCAAAACAGTAGCCGAAAATGGTAATGTTACTATTAAAATGGCTAAGAATCTTAAGACCGACAGTATTACTACCAAAACAGTTACTGCTGATACGGTCAATACTGATAAGGTGAAAGTCGGCAAAAATGGTCAAGATGGCGTTTCCATTACAGGTCCAGACGCTGCGAATGGTACAGACGGCAAAGTAGCTGTTACAGGTAAAGACGGTAAAGATGCTGTATCTATGTCGGGCAAAGACGGCGTTGGTCACATCGGTTTAACTGGCAAAGATGGTCGCAATGCGGATATAATTGCTGATAAGGGTGATTCTGATCTCGGAGGCAATGCTATTACTCGTATTAAGTACCAAGATGAACAGGGCAAGACACATCAAGTGGCAACCAAAGACGATGGTATGAAATACGGTGGCGATTCCGGTAATGTGATTAATAAAAAGCTTAACGAACAGGTAAACGTAGTCGGTGGCATTACTGATGCTAACAAGTTGACTACAGAAGATAATGTAGGCGTCGTATCTGACGGTACTAATCTTAAAGTTCGTATGGCGAAAGATTTGAAAGGTCTTACGTCAGTAACGACTAAGGATGCTGGTGGTAACTCTACGGTTGTGAACGGCAGTGGCATAACCATTACTCCTGCTAGCGGTAACACTGTAAGTCTTACTAAAGATGGATTGAATAACGGTGGTAAAACAATTAGCAATGTAGGTCCTGGTGTAAACGGCACGGATGCGGTTAACGTAAATCAATTGAAGGGAGTTACGGAGGGAATGGCTAATGCTATTAATTCCGTAGCGGGCGAAACGCAACGTGTAGGTGCTCATGCGGCAGCTATGTCTGCGTTGAAACCGATTCAATATGATCCGTTAGAACCAACTCAAGTGATGGCTGGTATCGGCAATTACAGAGGTGAAACCGCAGCGGCGTTAGGTGTTGCTCACTACACATCGGAAGATACTATGTTCCATGCAGGAGTATCTGTTGGTAGTCGTCATAATATGGTGAATGCTGGTGTAACTCGTAAATTCGGTTCTTCTGATGAGAAGAAGGCTATTCCTGAGCGTTACAAGGGTGGCCCTATCAGCTCTATGTACGTAATGCAGGATGAAATGACTGCTTTGAAAGCTGAAAATGCACGCATGAAAGCGCAGGATGAAAAATTAACTGCAGATTATGCGGCATTGAAAGAAGACAACCTTCGTCTACAGAAAGATAACGAAGAAACTAAACGACAATTAGCTCTTATTATGAGTCGTTTAGGCATGTAAATCATATAAATTTCATTTTATATTCATGTGGTAAAATCTGTTGATGCACCAGAAAATACCCATGAAGATTAGATGATTTTAACTCTATATGGTATATAAAATGAAAGAACGAAAGTCTACTGTGAAAAGACTTTCGTTCTTTTTTTGTATTTGACTTCACAAACCTTTCATAATAGTGTATAATACAGAACATATAATTTTAATCGAAAATTATGAATATGATTAATTTACTATAAAATCATTAGTTTTAGATTATAAGTGTTGTTTGGCCCATTGTAGCAAGGGTTTTTATGATTGAAAATATATTTAAATGAGTAAGAAAATCAATTTTTAAAAGAAGTTTAAAGTTCTGAAAATAAATGAGCGAAATGTGAAAAAAATATATTTACATTCATAAACTAATCTGATATTTTATATGTATAGTAATTAAATTTTTGATGAAAATTTTATTATTTTTAGTGTTTTAGTGTTGGTTTTAGAATCCCTTATAAAACTGTGTGAAAGGTAGGTACTACTAAATGAATCGTATTTATAGGGTAATTTGGAGTCAGGTACGGGGCGCATATGTCGTTGTATCTGAAATCGCAAAAAGCCATACTCGTGGCTCCAAAAGCTTTGTTAGTAATTCCGCTAAAGCTTCGGTAAAAGTTGGCTTGGCGGCTATGGTTTTAACTTGTGGTAGTGGGTTGATTTCGGGTGTTGATGCAGCGCCTAACAGAGGCCTTTCTTTGGCTCCTGGTGAAGGTCCTAATGATGGTGGGTTTACATATTTATATCCTAGCCAAAATTCTCCTTATATTCAAATGTATGATTACAAAACACCGGGGAATCCAGGACAAGGATATTTATATACAAATAATAAGGTGTTTGGCATCCAAATCGGTAACAATGCGAATGCCCGTGCTAATGATGGTTCTGTGTCTGGTATTTCTATCGGTGACTATTCCCAATCTCGTGCGTTGGGTATCGGTTTAGGCCACTATGCTCAATCTGAACAAATCGGTGCTATTGCTGTTGGCTCTGCTGCGAAGGCAAAAGGCTTTAACTCTTTGGCGATGATGCGTCAAGCCTATGCAGGCGAACAATATGCGGCAGCTATTGGTACGGCAGCATCTGCACAAGGTAAAGCGAGCTTGGCTATGGGTCACTCCGCATTAGCAACAGGTGATCAATCTATTGCTATTGGCTCTGCAAATCCAACACCAATGAAGGATGATAAAGGTACACCGTATACAGCATATGACGGAACTACTAATACTCAAGCTAATGCAGCTCGTTCTATTGCTATCGGTCAAGGTGCTAAATCAGATACTGAAGATAGCGTAGCTATGGGTACTAGTGCGTATGTAGCATCAGGTTCAAATTATAAAGGTGAAGGTTATGTAAGAGGCGTAGCCATCGGTAACCGTGCTACATCTAAAGGCATTCAAGGCGTAGCTATCGGTAATACGGCTGCTCATTACCGCGATAATGCAGTGGCAATCGGTAATGCTGCTACAACTTACGCAAAAGACGGCGTTGCCATCGGTAACAATGCTGAATCCGGTATTCAAAATGACCCGACTGTTAAAGTAAATAACTCCGTTGCTGTAGGTAACTCTGCACGTGCTCATGGTGGTTCCGGCGTTGCTCTTGGTAATGATACATATGCATTGGGCGGATCTTCTGTGGCTGCAGGTAATGCGGCATGGGCATTAGGTGAACGTTCTACAGCTATCGGTAATAATGCTCATTCCGAAGGTTACGGCTCTATTGCTATGGGTCGTGAAGCGAGTGCTTTGAGTACTCAAGATGGGGATAAGAAAAATGTTGTAGCTATCGGTGATGATGCACAAGCAACTGGTTCCCGTTCCATCGCATTGGGCGTAAGCGCTCAAGCTGGTACATTAGAACGTGTACGTGATCGTAGCGTTTACAAAGATAATCCTGAATTAATCACTAAACTTAAAGCTCAAAAAGAAGTAACTGATGCGGTAGCAATCGGTAGCGAAGCAAGTGTACAAGAAAACGAAGGCTTAGCTCTCGGTAGCAAAGCAACAGTAAATCACGTTCGTGGCGTTGCCTTAGGTGCTAATTCTGCAACAGCTGCTCCTGTAAGTACTGCTAGTGAAACAATTAACGGTTTGAAATACAACTATGCAGGTGGTAGTGCTGATTCCACAGTTAGCGTAGGTAATACTTCTACAAAACGTACAATTACTAATGTTGCTGCTGGTCGTGTAAGCGCACAATCTACAGATGCTATTAACGGTAGCCAATTATATGGCGTTGCTAATGCAGTAGGTAATGTAGCTAACAGCAATAAGAATATCTTGGGCGGTAATGCTCAGGTTGACCAAAACGGTTCTATCACCATGACTAATATTGGTGATACAGGTAAAAACACTGTTCATGAAGCTATTAAATCCGCAAACTCCGGTTGGGAACTTCAAGTTAATGGCCAAAAGGTTAAAGATGTAAAAGCTCCAGACCGTACAGTGAACTTTAACGCTGGTAATAATATTAAATTAGAAGGCTCCGGAGACAATGTTACAGTTGCAACAGTTGATAATGCAAACTTCAACTCCGTTACAACTGGTAGCGTATCTATGAGCAAAACCGGTATCAATGCTGGTGGTTATCAAATTACCAATGTACAATCTGGCGGTGATACATTAACAAATGCGGCTAATATCGGTGATATTTCTCGTATTGCTGCAAAATACGATAAATACTTGCAACGTGGTTCTGCAACGTATGAAGCAAACGGTAATGGCAAGATTAACATGACCGGTACAAATGGTTTGACTGCTGAAGTAACAGGTTTGAAAAACACGTATGTTACATCTGGTACAGTATCCAATGACGGTAAGAGATTGACATTGACACGTAATGACAATCAAACATTCGATGTTGATATCTCTAAAATCTCTAATGGTCTTTCCAAAACTGACTACCGTTTGATTGCAAACCCTGCAGCAGGTAGCAATGGCGAATATAAAGTAGCTGCTGATGGTAGCATGACATTGACTGTTGCTGATGCTGATGGTTCCAACCCTAGACAAGTTAAGTTGACGAACCTTGCTTCTAAAGAGCAACAAGATATCAATACTACTAATATCACAAATAACACTAACAAAATCGCTAAAGGCTTAAGCTTCCAAGGCGATAACAATGTTAAAATCAACAAACAACTTGGCGATACTTTAGGTATTACAGGTGGCGCTACAGGTGCTTTGTCTGACAACAACATCGGTGTTGTAGCTAAAGACGGCAACCTTAATGTTAAGTTGGCAAAAGACCTAACAGGTTTGAATAGCGTAACTGCAGGTTCTGTTCGCGTAGGTAAACATAGCGACAATAAAAACTATGTAACTGGTTTGGACAATAAAGAATGGAATGTTCAAAACCCTACTATCACATCTGGTCGTGCAGCAACTGAAGATCAGTTGAAAAAAGTGTCTGATGAAATCAAGACTACTAATGCAGCTAAAACAGATTACCGTTTGATCAACAATACAAACTCTGCAGACGGTTCTTACTCTGTAGAAAACAACAAGGTTGATTTAAAAGTTAAAGATGAAGCTCATCCTAACAGCCCTGCAAATACAGTAACAATCAACAACATCGCATCCAAAACTGAATTGGATAAATTGACAGAACGTGCTGTTAAATATGATCTTAACGGTACTACTGTTAATAAAAACAAGGTTACGTTGGAAGGCCAAGGCGGTACAACAATTACTAACTTGAAAGCTGGTGAAGTATCCTCTACTTCTACAGATGCTGTAAATGGTAGCCAATTACATGATGTAAAAATCGAAGCAGGTAAACATTCTAAAGTAACTGTTTCCGATGATAACCTCAAATTGACAACAACTCCTGCTACAAGCACTGAAGGTGCTAAATATGATCTTCGTTTGAATAACAAAGTGACATTAGGTAGCGGTAACAATCAAGTAGTTCTTGATGGTACTGCAGGCAGAGTAACTGCTGGTGGCGTTGTAATGGGCGCTCAAACTGTTCAAAATACGAAACATGCAAGCGAAACTGGTAATTATGTGACTAACTTGAATAATAAGAGCTGGGACTCCACATCTATCGTATCCGGTCGTGCAGCGACTGAAGATCAGTTGAAAAAAGTTAGCGAACAAATTACTCAACAAGGTAGCAGTGCAACTGACTATCGTCTTGTAAGAAACTCCAGCGCTGACGGTTCCTACAAGGTAAACGACAATGGTGAAGTATCCTTGACTGTAGAGGATAAAAACCATGCAGGCGTTAAAGAGCAAGTTACAATTAATAACATTGCATCCAAGACTTCTGTAGATAAATTGACAGATCGTGCTGTTAAATACGACATCAATAACGGTGTTGTTGATAAAACTAAGGTAACATTGGAAGGTGCTAATGGTACTACTATTACAAATGTAAAAGATGGTGCTGTAACAGCTACATCTACAGATGCTATTAATGGTAGCCAATTGTTCAAGACTAAAGAAGAATTGATCAATAAAGGCATGAAATTCGGTGCTGACTCCGGTAACGTAATCAATAAAAAACTTGGTGAACAAGTAAACGTTAAAGGTGGCATCACAGAAGCATCCAAATTGACTGCAGAAGACAATATCGGTGTTGTATCCGATGGCTCTAACGACTTGAAAGTTCGTTTGGCTAAAGACCTTAAAGGTTTGAACAGCGTAACTGTAGGCGATACAAAAGTTACTTCCAACGGTGTAACTATCAGCAACGGTGCTACAAACAATGCAGCTGTATCCCTTACTAAAACTGGTTTGGATAACGGTGGTAACAAGATTACTAACGTTGCTCGTGGTACAATCGACAGCGATGCAGTAAACTTGGCACAATTGAAAGAAGTATCCAACAGTGCATCTGCAGCAAATACGAAAGTAGCTGAAGGCAAAAACATTAAAGTTGATGAAAGCATCGACAATGTAACTAAAGCTAAAACATATACTGTAGGCTTGAAAGATGAAGTAACATTAGGCTCTGGTAATACAGCTATCAATATTAACGGTACAACAGGTATCGTAAAAGCTGGTGACGGTGCTAATGCTGTAACTATCAATGGCACAAATGGTATTATCAACTCCGGTAAAGTGACTATCAATGGTACTACAGGTACTGTTAACGAGTTGACTAACAGAACTTGGAACCCTAAAGCTATTACTAATGGTCAAGCTGCTACAGAAGATCAATTGAAAGTAGTAGATAATAAAATTGATACTACAAAAACTGAAATCGTAGAAAAAGGCTTAAACTTCCAAGGTGACGCAGGAACTGCAATACATAAAGACCTTGGTCAAACATTGAAAATCTCTGGTGGTCAAGCTGATGCTTCTAAACTTTCAGAAAATAATATCGGCGTAGTTAATAACAACGGCGTATTGAATGTTAAACTTGCTAAAGATTTGACAGGCTTGAACAGCGTAACAACTGGTGCTACAACTATTAACAACAATGGTTTGACAATCGGTGGCAACACATTTGTTACAAGTAATGGCTTCAATGCTAACGATACTCAAATCACAAACGTGAAAGCTGGTACAGAGGATAACCATGCAGTTAACCTTAAACAGTTGAAAGAAGTATCCAACAACGCAGCGGCAGCTAAAACTGTTGTAAAAGCAGGTAAAAACATCAATGTAACTGATTCTGAAGATCCACTTACTAAAGCTAAGACTTATACAGTTGGTTTACAAGACACAGTAACATTGGGTTCCGGCAATACAGCTGTTAATATCGACGGTACAAAAGGTATTGTGAAAGCCGGCGAAGGCAACAATGCTGTAACTATCAACGGTACAAACAGCACAATTACTGCTGGTAACGTAGCGATTGACGGTGTAACAGGCAATATCAATTCCGGTAAAGTTCTTGTTAACGGTGCTAAAGGTACTGTAAACAACTTAACAAATATCACTTGGGATGCTGACCATATCACAAGCGGTCAAGCTGCAACAGAAGATCAATTGAAAGTTGTTGATAAGAAAATTACTGACAATGGTAGCAACTTGACTAAGAAGGGCTTGAACTTCAAAGGCGATGATGCTACAAGCATTCATAAAGACCTTGGCGAAACATTAGACGTTGTAGGTGGTACTTCCGATAAAGCTAAATTGTCCGACAATAACATCGGTGTGGTATCTGAAAACGGTAAGTTGAATGTTAAACTCGCTAAAGAGTTGACTGGCTTAACAAGTGTAACAACTGGTGCTACAACAATTAATAACGAAGGTTTAACAATTGGTGGTAATAAATTCGTTACAGCTAACGGTTTTGATGCTAATAACACACAAATCAGAAACGTAAAAGCTGGTACTGACGGTAATGATGCAGTTAACTTGAATCAATTGAACGAAGTTAAAAATGCATCTAACACTACAGTAGAAGGTAGCGAAAACATCAATGTTAACTCCACAGTAGATCCTAATACACAAGCTAAAACTTACAAAGTAGCATTGAAAGACAATGTAACTTTAGGTTCCGGCAATAATGCAATCAACATCAACGGTACTACAGGTATCATAAAAGCTGGTGACGGTGCTAATGCTGTAACTATCAATGGTACAAACGGCACTATCAACTCCGGTAAAGTGACTGTCAACGGTACTGCTGGTACTGTAAATAACTTGACAAACATCACTTGGGATGGCAAAAACTTCACAAGTGGTCAAGCTGCAACAGAAGACCAATTGAAAATTGTTGATAAGAAAATCACTGACAACAGCACTGACTTGACTAAGAAAGGCTTGAACTTCCAAGCTGATTCTGGCGAATTAATCCATAAAGATCTTGGTCAAACATTGGATGTTGTAGGTGGCATTACTGAGAAATCTAAATTGTCCGACAACAACATCGGTGTTGTATCCGAAAATGGTAAGTTGAATGTTAAACTTGCAAAAGACTTAACAGGCTTGAACAGCGTAACAACTGGTCAAACAACTATCAACAACGATGGCTTGACAATCAACAACAAACAATTCGTTACAGATAATGGCTTCAACGCTAACAATACGCAAATCAAAAACGTAACAGCTGGCGTAGAAGATAACGATGCTGTAAATGTTAAACAATTGAACGATGTAAAAGCTGCATCTAATACAAAAGTAGAAGGTAGCAAAAACATCAATGTTGATGAAACTGTAGATAATGTAACAAAAGCTAAAACTTACACAGTTGCATTGAAAGACACTGTAACATTAGGTTCCGGTAATAATGCAGTCAACATCGACGGTACAAAAGGTATTGTAAAAGCTGGTGACGGCGCTAACGCAGTGACTATCAACGGCGTAAACAGCACAATCAATGCTGGCAAAGTTGCAATCGATGGTGTAACAGGCAATATCAATGCAGGTAAAGTTCTTGTTAACGGTGCAAACGGTACTGTAAACAACTTGACAAACAGAACTTGGGATCCTGCAAACATCACAAATGGTCAAGCTGCAACAGAAGACCAATTGAAATCTGTAGATCAAAAAGTTACAGACAACAGTAAGAAAGGCTTGAACTTCCAAGCTGACTCTGGTGATTTAATTCATAAAGACCTTGGTCAAACATTGGATGTTGTAGGTGGCGTTTCTGATAAAGCTAAATTGTCTGACAACAATATCGGTGTTGTATCCGAAAACGGTAAGTTGAATGTTAAACTTGCAAAAGATTTAACAGGCTTGAACAGCGTAACAACGGGTCAAACAACTATTAACAATAATGGTTTGACAATTGGCGGTAATACATTTGTTACAAACAACGGCTTCAATGCAAACAATACACAAATCAAAAATGTTAAAGCTGGTACAGAAGATAGCGATGCTGTTAACCTTAAACAATTGAACGAAGTAAAAGCTGCGTCCGATACTAAGGTAAAAGGTAGCAAGAACATTCATGTTGAAGAAGAAATCAACGATCTTACAAAAGCTAAAACATACACTGTAAACTTGAAAGACACAGTGACATTGGGCTCCGGCAATACATCAGTTCATTTCGATGGTACAACAGGTATCATTAGAGCTGGCGAAGGTGCTAATGCTGTAAATATCAATGGTACAAACGGTACAATCAACTCCGGTAAGGTAACTATCAACGGTGGTTCTGGTACTGTTAACGATTTGACTAACAGAACTTGGGATCCTAATAAGATCACTAACGGTCAAGCTGCAACAGAAGATCAATTGAAAGTTGTAGATAATAAAATTGATAAGAACACTCAAGACTTGACTAAGAAAGGCTTGAACTTCAAAGGCGACTCCGGTGAAGCTATCCATAAAGACCTCGGTCAAACATTGGAACTTAAAGGTGGCGAAGCTGATGCTTCTAAACTTTCAAATGGTAACATTGGCGTAGTTAATGAAAACGGTAACTTGAACGTTAAACTTGCTAAGAACCTTAAAGGTCTTGACTCTGTAACAGTTGGTTCCGATCCAAACAAACAAGTTGTTCTTGATGATAAAGGCGTATCTGTAGGCGGTAAAACATACATTTCTAACGAAGGCTTAAACGCAAATAATCAAAAGATTACTAACGTGGCAGCTGGTGTAAATGATACAGATGCAGTTAACGTTCAACAGTTGAAGAGCAGCATGGCGGCAGCAACTACGACAGTGAAAGCTGGCGATAGCGGCAATACAACTGTAGAAACTACAGTTAATGCAGATAAGTCTAAAACATACACTGTAGATATCAAAAAAGACTTGAACTTACGCAGTGTAACTACAACTACAGACGATCAACAACACTCCACTTTAACAAACGGTAGAGGTGTTACAAGCACTGATACATTTGGTAATAAGACTACTCTTACTGCAGATAATGTGAAAGTATCTGATAGTCAAAATAATACAACTCAAACAACAGCTAAAGGTGTACTTGTAGATAATCCAACTAAGGCCACTGAGTTGACTGTTGACGGTGTTGTAACTACTGACAAAAAGACTAAGAGAACAAGCACAACTGCAGATGGTGTGGTTGTTACATCTGGCATGGGTAGTACTAAAGTAACTACTACTGTTAGCAGCAACGGTGTTGCAATTACTACTCCTCCAGCAGGTCAAGGGTCCCCTAAAGATGGTACTGGTGCAGTAACATTGACTAAGGACGGCTTGAACAATGGTGGCAATAAAGTTGTTAACATGGCAAGTGGTTATGGCGAAGGCGAAGATATCAACAATATTGCTGATAATAGCAGCAGCTTAACAAATGGTGCTAACATCGGCGACTTGAAAAAAGGTATCGATGGCCTTAAGAAAGCTGGCTTAGACTTTGCAGGTGACAAAGGTGAATTCCATCGTAACTTAGGTGAAAAAGTAACCGTTAAAGGTGGCGTTACTGATGAAAGCAAACTTTCCTCTGCAAACAATATCGGTGTTATTTCCGATAACAACGGCAGCTTGAATGTTCGTTTGGCAAAAGATATTACTGGTATCAACTCCATTACAACTATGGATAACTCCGGTCATACAACTGTAACAAACGGTAATGGTATCACAATCAAAAATAATGGTGGTGGCAGCGTATCCTTAACAAGCTCTGGTTTGAATAACGGTGGTAATAAGATTACTAACGTAGCACCAGGTGAAATTAGCTCCACTTCTACTGATGCTGTTAATGGTTCCCAACTTAATCGTGTTGCAAACAGCATGAATAATGTTGTAAAAGAAGTTCGTCAAGTTGGTGCTTTATCCTCCGCGTTGTCTGCATTGAAACCTATGGCTTATGATCCTTACGAACCTACTCAAATCATGGCAGGTTATGGTAACTACCGTGGTGACTCCGCATTGGCATTAGGCGTGGCTCATTACAAAAATGAATCCATGATGTTACATGCTGGCGTAGCTTGGGCGGGTAGCAATAGCCATATGATGGCAAATGCTGGTGTAACTTGGAAAGTAGGCAACAGAGACGGTGAAGCAGAAACTGCAGATCGTTATCGTAAAGGACCTATCAGTTCTACATATGCAATGCAACGTGAACTTGCTGCAATGAAAGCTGAAAATCAAGGATTAAAAGGTGAAGTAGCTGATTTGAAAGCTGAAAATGAACAAATGAAAGCTAATATTGCTGCAATGATGGCAAGACTAGGTTTATAATACGTTCATGCTGAACATTACGGGTTGAGGATTCCCTTTTGGGGGTCCTCTCACCCGATTTAATTCGTTGATAGAAAAGAGGAATATATAATGAAAAAATCCACTTTGCTTGCTTTCACAGCGGCAGTATTATTCGGCAGTGGCGTATTCCATGTTAATGCGGCATCTGCTACATTTGATGATCCATTGCTTTTACCAAATCCGGCTAAAGCGCCTACAACAGGTTCTGTTGTATTGGTTCCTGTGGCTAGCCCTCAGGCAGTGCAAAGTATCCATGAATTTGTGAAAGCATGGGAAAATGCGGAAAAACACATTGCTTTAGCTGAAAGCAAAAAGAATAATCATCAAGCGTTAACTAAAGAAGAAGCTAAATGGTTACATTCTAAAGATAAGCATAACTATGCTGATTATTTCCGTAAACATTCTTTAGGTTATGTACATGGCCAAGAAACTGCATTGAACTGGAATGGTGAAAACCGTAATAAAAACGAGTATAGCTATTACACATTCCCTAAATATGATAAGGACCAAGGTTACACAAATAGCTATGGTTACAATGTATTGCGCAGCATGGTTGATCGCATGAATGAATTGCTTCAAAAACAAAAGGCCGTTGGCGGTCCTTTGACTGATGAAGAAGCACAAGCATTGGAAGATGCTATGCTTGATATCATGGCTCAAGATCAAGAACATGTATCTAATGAAGAATTGCGTTATTACATGAACGAAGCAGTTTGGTTTGCTACAAAACAAACTGTAAAAAATATGTCTGCAGAAGAACCTTCTGTTGGAGACATGCACGAAATTAACCTTCGTGAAGCGATTCAGACAGATAACTAATCATCTAATACATATATAATCACATTATATGTATAGCTTTTGTTATAAGGAATGTGCAGTTACAATAACCTTATATAAAAGTTTTTAATATACAGTGTTGAGACACAAATAAGGGATTCTATTAACACACTGTCATATAGACAAGAAGTCGCAACAGAATGCAATAGATGTATTCTTGTTGCGGCTTCTTTTTATTTTAAATTCTCCCTATATGATATGTCTGAAAGAGTAATATAACTCAAGTTTTAAATCTGTAAAATTAGGCCGTGAAATTGTGCAAAAATAATAATAAAATTTTCCTGAAATTTGTCGTAAAAATTGTCCAAATATTGTTGACATCAGTATATGGAAATGTTATTATATTCAAGTACCCCATATGAAGGGGCACAGATCTTTGAAAACTGAACAATGATAGGTAATCAATCAAAATGATTGAACATATGCCAGAGTGCGGGTTTTGACACAGTCAAAACCAACCATAATTCAAAGTTACTTCAATGTAACGACAACAAATAATGA